>Ga0193752_1000072_pt1 | contig 146231 bp, 105 predicted proteins | sample H1c1metaG_FD_144924 | JGI IMG/M metagenome (GOLD analysis project Ga0193752, IMG submission 144924) | Soil microbial communities from a riparian zone of the East river system, Colorado, United States - H1c1 | ecosystem: Environmental > Terrestrial > Soil > Riparian zone | place: USA: East...
GTTCTGAATGACTGGTGGTTTGGTATCGACAGTATCACCGTTCCGCGGATGGATATCAATGATCCCGCATTGCCGCCTACCCTGAGAGTAAGCACCGCACAGGTAACTATCTACGGACATTTTGATGCTGACCCTGCGAACCCCAACAGTATCGGTGTTATTGCGGACATCACCGGCCATGATTACATCAGCCTGTTTTCAGATGATATTGCAATCGTCGACATTGATTTTCGGTATAACGGTTGGCTCCAGGGTGTAGCTGTGGGCAACACAACAATCAAAGGACGATTTACGTCAGCAGGAACATTCCGCAGCATTCCTGTAAGCGTCATTAATTGGTTTGGACTACCCACCACGTTAGGAGACATCAACAGCATCAGCGAAACAAATGCAATTCTCCGTTTGGTAGGACCGCGTCGCGGCGATCCGGATGAAGTTCCGAATATGCTTTTTCTCGCCGAAGGATTCCTGGCCAGCGAAGAACCCCTGTTTGACCGTGCTGTGGAAGAAATGAAAAACAGGATTTTTTCTGCGCCGCGTTTGAAACCATTTTCTTATTTGCGCAACGACATCAACGTGTGGAAAGCATTTACTCCTTCGGCAAGTACAGGGGTAATCCAGAGAATAACATCGACAACTACCATTGATACCACTGCCGGGTTCACAGTGGGCAGCGGTGGCACTGCTGCTCTGGTGCAACAACGCGATACGTTTTACGGATTCTGCACACCGGCAAGGCCGTCAGACAATATTTTTACGAGGACGCATCACATCGTCGGGGATGTAAGAAGATATCCTCTTCAACTGACCTGGTCCAATACGGTCGTACAATTTCTCGCCACACTGGCGGAAGCGGGAGTTCCGGCAAATCGCATCGGGCGACATTGGTATGGCAAGGGCGCCCTAAGAGGAAAAGATGCCGGACTGGTGGTCATTCTTTTTAACGATCGGCTTGGCCTGAGCCAGGAAGCCAATTATGGATATTTCAATCCAATAGGATTATCCCTGTGGCATGGATACAATTTTGCACTGACCACACCACGGCCCGTTGCAGCAGCCGATCCCGATCGTTTTGTCTGGAAAGTTGAGCACCAGGCCACTGTCTTTAATACACCGGCGCTGATTACGGCCAATCTCACCGCGCACGTTCTCGATGAAATAACAGACACCACCGTGCATGAGCTTGGACATTCTCTCGTGCTGGGAGATGAATACGAAGATTCAACACCCGAGATATCCTTTGCCAATGACTTTCGGTTTGATAATATCTCGTATTACAGAAATATAAACAGCGGTGCATCTCTCGCACCACCACAAATTGATCCGCTGAAATTAAAATGGGCCGGACTGCATCGGATCAGTCGGTCTGCACGAATCAACACGGCAGCCTGGACTCACGCAGATCTGAATAACATCAGCCTGAGTATCCAGGTGAAAGCATTAACCGGCATCACCTGGGCCGTGAGCGATCACGTATACCTGCGCGAGTTCAAACAAACGCACTGGCCGATACACGCGGAGTACGGAGGCGTTCTGGTTGAAGTACCATTTCACGGTTTTATTCCATTACCCACCGAGGATCCCCGTGTGCTGATTGAAGACCTGAGCATTGCAACGGTAACCACAGCGGCAGGAGTTACAACCATAACTATGCTTGTACCGAAAATAAAATTTCCTGTGGCGTGGCAGGCCCTTGCAGATGCGGCATTCCGCGCGAACATTGATGCGATCGGCCTTGTTGGAGGATTGCTGTTTCTGCCTAGAAGAAGACCAGACGGTTCGATGTTAAAACTGATCGACGATGAAGTGATGCAGTTCATGAACACCACACACACACCACTCACGTCTAACTTCGATGCTTCAGTGGCCAGCGGCTGCGGACCTGCTTCTGCAGGTGGAAGCGCGGTTACGGAAAATCCACCTGCAACGGTGACCGCAACTTCGGGCAGACGACTTCCGTTGCTTTCGTTTCGTGTAGTTGGTGCGTATGAAGGCGCCGATCACGCAACATGCCGCACGTATCGCCCAACCGGTCAATGCAGGATGCGCGACAGTTCATTCAACGGCCCTTTTTGTTACGTGTGTCAATACCTGATCGTCAATAGACTTAATCCATCACGGCTTGCTGAGCTCGAGGCAGACTACCCTGAATTCAGACCGTGAATATGAAACAAACCCATGGCAGAAGATAATACAGTCGGTGTAATACTTGGTGAATTGTCCAGCGCTTTCCGGCCGCTGAAAGATGGTCTTTCATCCGTGTCTGCTTTCGAGCAGTTCATGAAAGACCTCGGATGGAATGTAGATATCATTCCGCCACCGGTAGAATCAATCGCATCCGGGATATCCACCATGATCACGGAACTGGAGAATGCGCAGAACAATAATTTTTCCGCGTCTTCAGTCAGTAATCTGCTCACGGCATTCCGCAACGTGATCGATGGCATCGACCAGATCAAAACGGCGCCCGATGCATTGATACCTGCAATACTTCGCGATGAAAATTTCCGCGAAGAATTTCCGGTGCGTGTTGTGGAGTATCTCATCGTGCGTTATCTCCACGAGAATCATCCGCGCATTGGTTTCTGGCTCAGCTTCACCGGCGTAATCAAAATTGATTATGTGGCGAAAACTGCCAATCGGCCCGCGTACATGTCAAGACGCATTGATCTCGCTGTGATTCCGCAGTTCTTCACAAATCCACTTTCGATTTTTGAAACAAACTACGGATGGGGAACAGATGATTTCAATGCCGGAAAATTTCTCCGTCACATCGAAGATCTCCTGATCTACTTTGGTGCGCATGTTGGTCGCGGGCAGGCGCCTGCTGAACTCAACACGGCATTCGGAGTTCCGGCACCAACCGATCCGTTGCAGCCAGGTTCACCTGCTCTGAATGTTTTGCTTTTCTCCACCTACGGCAGTTCCGGATTTATTGAAACAGGTCTTACACTTGTCGCTCTTCCGAAAGAAGGAACAAAAAAACCGGGTCTCGCACTTGTTCCTTTTGCCAAAGGTGCGATCAGCCAGACAATCACCATCACGCCGGAATTACTTTTCATGTTCCGCGCCGCGTTCGATGTGCAGGGAGGTCTCGGTGTTGAACTGCGACCGGAAAGTGGTTTGCGGTTGATCGTTGGTTTCAATGATGGTCCTGCTACACACGCAACAGGAGAAATTCAACTGCGTCTCGAAAACAGGAAAGCCGGAGAACATACGTACATCATGGGCTCCGGTGATGGCAGCTACATCCGTTACGATTCACTCTCACTCGAAACAGGACTTAAAGTGGATGCGAGCGATGGAGTTGATCTGTACATCGAAGCAGAACTTGTTGGTGGCGCTGTTGCATTGAAACCCGGTGCTGATGGTTTCCTGCAGAAAATACTTCCCGCCGAAGGCATCGGTGGAAATTTTGACACCGCACTCGGATGGTCGCTGCGCAACGGAGTTTATTTCCGCGGAAGCGGCGGACTCGAGATCCGTCTTCCTTCGCACATCGATCTCGGTCCCATTTCCATTGAAGGATTGACAATGACATTCAAAGTGGACAACGGAGAATTCCCACTGTCCATTGGCGCCGATATCAAAGCTGCATTGGGCCCGCTCACGGCCGTAGTGCAGAACATGGGAATTACAGCTACGTTTTCATTTCCGTCAGAGAGCAGCCGAAAAAATCTCGGGTTGATGCGACTCGAGGTTGATTTCAAACCACCGAATGGCGTTGGTCTTTCCATCGATGCCGGCGGATTGAAAGGAGCCGGCTTTCTGTATCTCGATTTCGACAAAGGCGAATATCTCGGCGCGCTCGAACTGGAATTCAAAAACACGTTTGCGCTGAAAGCGGTTGGTATTATCAATACCAAAATGCCCGATGGCACCGATGGATTTGCACTGCTCATTATTATCACCACAGAGTTTACACCGATCCAATTGGGATTTGGTTTTTCACTCAACGGTGTTGGCGGGTTGCTCGGCCTCAACAGAACAGTGCGCATCGACGTACTTCGCGAAGGTGTAAAAACCGGCGCGCTGAACAGTGTATTGTTCCCGCAAAATGTGGTTGCGAATATCAACCGCATCGTGAGCGATCTCAAACAGATCTTCCCGATCGAAGAAGGACATTTCCTCATTGGCCCGATGGTGAAGATCGGTTGGGGCTCTTCAATCCTTACGCTCGAGCTTGGTTTGCTGCTTGATATTCCGAGACCGATGTTCGCCATTCTCGGTGTACTGAAAATGGTTCTTCCAACCGAAGAAGCTGCAGTACTCAAACTCCAGGTGAATTTTCTCGGCGTTGTAGATTTCGAGAACAAATACATTTCGTTCGACGCAACCCTGTTCGATTCGCGCTTGCTGATCTTTACGCTCACCGGTGACATGGCGCTCCGCATCAACTGGGGAGAAACGTCCATGTTCGTTCTCAGCGTAGGCGGTTTTCACCCGGCCTTTCATGAAGCACCTGCGGACCTTCAGCACATGACACGCATTACGCTCGCGCTGTTGTCGGGAAGTAATCCGCGCATAACTATTGAATGTTATTTCGCGGTCACGTCCAACACGGTGCAGTTCGGTGCGAAAGCGGAACTGTACGCAGGTGCATGCGGATTCAGCATACAAGGCTATATCGGGTTCGACGTACTCTTCCAGTTCGATCCGTTCCGTTTCATTGCAGAGATCTACGCAGGTCTCGCACTGAAGATGGGCTCAACAAACATCATGAGCCTTCGTCTGCGCGGCTCGCTGGCAGGACCAGAACCGTGGGACGTAAAAGGTGAAGCAAGCTTCTCCATACTGTTCTTCGAAATTACGATCAGCTTCCACGAAACATGGGGCGATGATCCTGCTTCGATTGCACGGGAAGGAGCAGACGTGCTCGAGTTGCTCAAAGAACAGGTTGCAGAACCGCGCAACTGGAAAGCCGACATCCCGGATAATAATCACCTGCACGTCACTGTAAAAACGGTAGAAGCTCCTGGCGATTCGATTGTGATTCACCCGTTCGGTGTTCTGAGTTTCAATCAAACGCTGGTCCCGCTGAACTTTACGATTAATAAGTTCGGAGAAAAAGTTCCTTCGGGCGATACGCGTTTTGCGCTGACCGATGTAAAAACCGGAACCACTGCATTGTCATCTCAAAACATCAAGGACCGTTTTGCACCGGCGCAGTTCACGGCCATGAAAGACAGCGACAAACTCAGCAGTCCTTCTTTCGCGAAAATGGACAGCGGGTTTGAACTTACAGGAAGTTCCGGTCTTCTCATGCCGCCAAATCCTGTGAGTAAAAGCGTGGAGTATGAAGTGACCTACCTGCGCAACAAGGAAATTTCTTTTGCCGGAATTTATAAGATCGTATCGGCCTGGTTCAAAACAGCAGTGAAAGGAAGTGCTGTTGCAAATTCTAAAATCTCGTACCGCAACAACAAAGTTTCGGGTCTTGCACCGGCCGAGGTGAAAAACGTGAAAGAAGAATTTGTGATTGCCAATGTGAGCGACATGCGTCAGCATGCTGTAAACCTGAAAACCAGTTCTTATGCAGGAGCAGTTCAACTGCAGAATGAACTCCTGGCTCAAAAGCCTGCGCTGAAAGGCAAAGTGCAGGTATTATCCACCTACGAACTCAATCGATCATGAGCATAGAAGTAGCACGTTATCAGTTTCACTCCTGGGGCCGCAGAGGAATTTCTGCAAACATCAATGATGTTGATGACCTCGGTACAGGTGTCGTTCACACGAAAGAACGCGCAACGGTTTCCGTTTCCCTCAAGGCAAACGCCGACACGGTTTCGAAAGATTTTTCGCTGATTGGCCCGGGAGATATTATCGGGATCAACCGCGACATGATCATTCGCACAGAACCGTTAAACTGGATCACCGATTTTGAACCGAACTATCTCGCGTTCATTGAATTTTATGACGAGGATTTTCCGTGGCGGTACACACCCGCGCGCGCAACCGGAACTAATGAACAACAGTTGCGTCCGTGGCTTGCGCTGCTCGTTCTCGAAGAAGGCGAGTTTGAACGGACCAAGCGACAGCTTCCGCTTCCAAGCATTAACGTGACCAACAATGCGGCCATGCCGGCGCTTACTGAAACGTGGATGTGGGCGCACGTGCACAGCAACATTGATATTCCCGACAGCGACCTGAGCAATTACGAACGTTTTCTCGACTCGCTCAAAACGTCTTCGGCAGAAGATCCGGATGGATTGTTCAGCCGCCTGATGAGTCCGCGTCACCTCAAGGAAAACACGGCGTACTATTGTTTTCTCGTGCCGGCATTTGAAACCGGGCGACTCGCAGGATTGGAGTTGCCCACGGGCACCATCGATGCACAGCAGCCATCGTGGCAGGCCGATGGTACCTGCGGAGAAATGCCCGTGTATTACGAATGGTTTTTTCGCACAGGTAACAATGCAGATTTCGAATCGCTGGTCAAATTGCTTCAGCCGCGCGCGATGGACAGCCGCATTGGTATCCGAGATATGGATTGCTCCGAACCTGGTTTTGTAAAAGCAGACGGCACGGGCCCCATGTCAGGCACCACTCCGGAGTTGATTGGTTTGGAAGGCGCGCTCAGGGCACCAACCATGCAGCCTACTGTTTTTCCTAATCCATCTACTTCGATAGATTTCCAGGAAGAACTCGAAGCGCTGGTTAATCTCAATGAGAAAAGAGAAGCGGACATGACCGGCGATCCGATTGTGACGTTGCCGTTCTACGGACAAAATCACGCGAAGCTGCACCCCGATGATGCGTTGCCACTCGACATCACGAAAAACACCTGGCTGCATACGCTCAACAAAGATCCGCGCACACGCGTTGCTTCCGGTTTTGGAACAGTGGTCATCCAGGAAAACCAGGAAGCATACATGAAGAAAGCCTGGCAACAGGTGGAAAAGATCAACGAAGCAAATCGAAAAATCAGGGACACCCGTGCAGCGGCTTCTTTTGCAACGCAATATTTCCAGCAAATTTTCACGGTGATCAACACGATCAATCTTCTCGCCATAACGCGTCCGCTTCTCCCGAAGATCATGGGAAGTCCGACTACGCTGTATCACCAGGTGAAAGAAAGCCGGTTGCCAGCTGTTGTTTTCTCCGGAGCGTTCCGGCGGTTGATGCGACCGATGGGTAAGCTCGCGCGGCGGTTTTCATTCAGCGCTACCGAATACGATAAGGTGGTCACAGGTTTGAATGATGGAACATTAACCGCTGCGCCACCGAAACAAACGCCTGCAGGTTTGCCAACCACACAAACACTTTCCGATGCGGTTAAACCCAAAGGACTTGCCGGATGGCTGGCAAAGTTCGGATGGTTTCTCCTGTTCATTCTATTGATCCTTCTTCTTATCGTTGCTCTTTTCACGGGCTTGTATCTCGCAGTCGGTATTGCCGCCGCAGTAATTGCCGCAGTTGCTTTTCCGCTGATCATCCGTTCAAGGAGACAGTCGGCTGCAGCTGAAGTATTCGCCGAACCTGAAAAAACAGGGGAGACGCTGAGTCACGTTCCTTCACGCCCTTCCTTCACCATTCGTTTGACGGATGAAGTCACAACACCTGCGCCCACTCCCGGTGGGGCAAACGGTGAGAGCAAGGAAGCGCAAAATTTCAGGTTGGCCGTTAAAGGACTTTCCGCAATTCTTCTCGTGCCTAAGCCACCTGTAAAAACGTTTACCGCATTTAACCTGGTCAACGCCAAACAGAAAGTGACTACCGCAATTACGCCACGGGTATCGTATGGAAAGCGGCTCACTTATCTCGTGAACATTCCGAATCTCACGTGGATCAATGTGCAGGAAGAAATTGTTGACGCAATGGCTTATCCTGATTTTGAAGACCCGATGTATAAAAAGCTCAGCGAAAAATCATCGGAACTTCTTTTGCCGAATCTCAAACTCATTCCGCCCAATACAATTTCGTTATTGGAGACCAACCAGAAATTTATTGAATCGTACATGGTGGGCCTCAATCACGAAATGGGGCGCGAGTTGTTGTGGCGCGAATACCCGACTGATCAGCGCGGCAGTTACTTCCGTCAGTTCTGGGATGTAAGTGGTATTGTACAACCCGACACCGGGCAAACGCCCGAAGAAATGATCGAATCGAACAAAGACATTAAACCGATTCACACCTGGTACCAGAGCAGCCTGCTTGGAAGACACAACAACCGCGATGCGGAAGGCGACGATTCGCAGGTTGTGCTCGTGGTGCGCGGCGATCTGCTGAAACGTTATCCGAACTCCGTCATCTTCGCGCAAAAAGCAATTAAAGAATCCGGCAAACAGGTAATCGATCTCGATCTCTCTTCGGAAGAGTTTGCGGCGCAGGTAAAATTTCCGTTGTACAAAGCGGAGATTTATCCCGACATCAAATTTTTCGGATTCGATCTTACCGCACGCCAGGCGAAAGGTGACGATCCAAGTCCGGGCTTTGCTGCCGATGATAAAGAGGGTTGGTTCTTCATCATACAGGAAGTTCCCGGAGAGCCGCGTTTCGGAATGGACATCAGTTACGATGCAGGAACAGATGGAATATCGTGGGATGATCTTTCCTGGAAAAATTTCGCAACGCCTGATCCTGAATTTATCCGGAAAGAAAATCGCCCGACAGGAATTCCACTGGCTGCATCAACACTCAACGAATGGGGAAATCATTCGGCAATAATGGCCAGCATTCTTTATCAAAAACCAAGCATGGTGGCTGTTCACGCGAAAGAAATGCTTGCTTCACTTTAATACCGATTGAATTTAACGCATACAACCTATGAGCACATTCAACGAACAATTGCAGGAGATACAGGGATTGCGCAATTTGCGTAACGACCAGGGCGAAGCGATTTATACACTGCAGGCAGAACTGTTCCGCACTGAACAGGCGCTTCGTTTCAGCCAGCGCAATGTCACACCAGCCGGCGAAGGCGCTGCCATTGCAACACTCCGTGCAGAAATTCAGGCGCTCGAAGTGCAGTTGCAGGACCTTGCAGGCCAGGAGAGCGGATTGATCGCAGCCATCCGTCAATACCAGGATGCAGAAAAACGGGTGGAGTTTTTTCGCAAACGCGTTGATGGTCTTCGCTCTTCAATTGCTGCATTGCAGGAACAACTCGCTGCTGCTTTAGCTGCAGATATTCCTGACCCGGAAGAAATGCTGAAGCACAAGGAAAAAATTGCACGTCTTCGCAAAGCCATAGAAACCGCAGAAGCGCAACTTTCAGAAACGCAATCGGCAGTGGAAATTGCGCAGGTTGAATTGCAGCAGCTCCATGGACCATACATGCAGGCGCTCGACCAGCAGAAACAGATCGGTACAAAAAAGGAGGAGATCCGCAGGCTCATCGTAGCCAAAGAAGAAAGTATCCGTGCGGTTGTTCAGTCTTCCAATAATTCTTCGCAGCAACTTGAAACAAAAGTGGCAGAACTGAAGAAGCAATACGGTGCGGCTAAAGTCGGGTGGACGAATACGGGAAAATTGCTTGGAGTGAAGATTGGTGCTGTTTATCCGAACTCCGATCAACGTCTCGCTGTAGCGCAGATGAGCGATTCCACGCCGTTCCTGCTGATGCCGGTGCGTATTGAAACGCGGTTTGTGAGAATACAAAGGAACAATACGCAGCAGCACGAGTTGTGGCTGCGCGTTTACCCCGATGATATCGCTGTTCACACGCACGAAAAACAATTGACGGACCGTGAAGTCAGCGGTGGTGAATCGTACTGGAAAGCAATTTTCGGAATTGAGAAAAACGGGGGAACAGAAAAGGCTTCACAGAAAACAGAAACGTGGAAAGGTTTCGCGCAGGTATTCGGTCCTTCGCGTGCATCGTGGATTGCACGCGCAACACGGCCGTCGAACTGGGCATCTATCAGCGGACTGGCTTCAGCAGATCAATTGGTATTTCCAACGCATGATCTTACAAGCGCGGCCTCATGGACCAGGGCACCACGCACGCATGTCATGCCCGATCGTTTTGTAACCATGCTTTACCAGGGTGATACGATTGTGAAAGAAGTCACAGGGAGAATTATCCCGGATGAACTTTTTCTCGGACCGGAACCCCTCGACCTGGTTACGGGCGACGAAGAAGTAAACGATTCGTTTGTAACGACTGATGGGCAATTGACTTTCGGAGCGCGTTTCGACTGGGCATCGAATTTTGATCGCGCGGTGGAAATGGGAATGGGATTCCGTATTCCAATTACGGATCAGCAAGGGCTCGAAGGATTTGACAAAATACTCGTGCTCGGTGTGATGACGTCGACGCAGGCAACAAACGGGCAATTGCTGCTCGAAGAACTGATCGACAATCATCATTATTCTCCGAAAGGATTTACGTTGCTGCAGCAAGGAACTCCAACGAATAATACGGAAGACGACGGCGCCGGTTATTCCGTGAATGATTCCATCGACCAGGTGAAAGAAGTAACCGGTGAAGATACTCCGCTCTTTAACGAGCACACCTCGTGCGACGGACGTCGGATGGCGGATGCGTTGGGATTGAATTATTCCACGCTGCAATACGTGGCGAATTCAGATCACACCGATTTCGACGAAGCTGTTGCCATGAACAAAGCGTTGTACCCGGCTACGCTTGGTTATTATTTCGATACGCTGATGAAACCTGTATTCGGTGAAACAGCGCTGGATCAGCTTCGCGATTTTTTTGTCAGCAACGTAACTGCACGCGGTCCGCTTTCTGCCATTCGTGTGGGCGATCAGCCTTACGGCATTCTGCTCACCAGCGATTTTTCCAATTGGAAAGAACAAACAGGAAATGCAACACACGTTGGCAATCGGTTTGAGGGCATGTTGCTCCAGGTGTTGAATCATTTTGATGCGATCTGGAAATCGATGGTCCCGGAACTGATGTACGCAGGAAAACCGGGAACCGATAGTTCCGCAGTACTGATGAACGTTCTCGGTCTGCAAGCCGGATCGGTTTCATTTCACCAGCGTGTTGGTTACAGTCTCGATTACCTCAGGAACCTCAGTTCGTTTGAATGGGATGGAGAATATTTCTCCGATACAATTACTTCGGTTCTGAAAGAATGGTACATGATGAACCTGCTCCATACGAAATTCGGGTATCAGTCAGACGATGGAAAGGGCAACGAAAAAAAGCATCCCGAACTGTTCCGTTTGATCTACCAGCACTATCACACGAATCTCGATGCATCGAACCTCGTGGATCCTGTTCCGCTCTCGGAATCGGCCACACTGCAGGAATACGATTCAGCGCTGCACAAAAATTATATCGACTGGCTCAAGGAAAGCGATACCATTGCAAAACTCCAGGCGCAATCGTTCAACGGAGCGGAAAAGCCCAGAGCGTTGTTGTATCTCCAGCTGCGTCATGCACTCCTGAATCAACTGCACAAAACCGCAGTCAAATGGATGAAACGTTACAACGTGGATGCTTCGGTCACGCAGGACGCACGGACGTTTCATAACATCCGTCCCGGTGGAGATCTTTCGAAACTGGAAGTGCTGAAAGCGTCTGTAAACAAAATCAATCCTTCGTATTCGAATCGTTCGACGAACGTGGCAGATTTTCTGCTTATGCCGACCACCGATCTCGAAGAAACAACTTTCCTCCGCGAGATGCAGGATTCACTCGGTACGCTTGCGGAAATGCCAACATCGCGGCTCGAACGTTGTTTCACGGAACACATCGATGCGTGCACGTATCGTCTCGATGCCTGGCAAACCGGGTTGTTCAGCAAACGCCTGGAGAAACTGCGCAGCAACACGGAACACCGCCAGGGAATTTACATCGGCTCATTTGGTTGGGTTGAAAATATTCGTCCCAGTCCAAAAGTGGCGGCGTCTGCAAATGTTCCGCAGGAGCTGCGTTCCACCAGCGGAAAACCACTGTACGAGTACGGCGACAATGGCGGATTTATTCATGCACCGTCAATCAATCACGCAACCGCAGCGGCGCTTCTGCGCAGTGGTTACATGAGTCACGCCACTCCGGCCAATCCTGATCTCATGGCCGTCAATATTTCTTCTGAACGCGTGCGTCGGGGATTATTTATTCTCCAGGGAATGCGTAACGGGCAAACCATTGAACAACTGCTCGGTTACCAGTTTGAGAGAGGATTGCATGATCGTGTTTCCGCCAATTCTTCATTGGGACTTTTGAACTCGTTCATCTACGACATCCGCACCGCTTTTCCTGTGAAAACAAAAAAGGTGGAAGTGAGCGGCGCTACGGAAACCGTTGAAGCGTATGATGTGGTGAACGGACTTACGCTCGCCGAAGCTGCAACTGTAAACTGGAGCCAGGCAGTGAAACTCGATCCACCCGCTCTCACGACTGCGTTGATCAACGCGTTGAACGATGAAAAAAATAAACTCGCAGACGTACTCGATGCGGTAAAAGATCTCCTGCTTTCTGAAAGTGCTTACCAGATGGTGCAGGGAAATTTTGACCGCACGGGCGCTGTCCTCGGTTCATTGAAGGATGCATACATTCCGCCGGACCTTGAGGTGATCAAAACTCCGCGTAGCAGCCGGTTTACATTTACAAACAGGATCACTGTGCATTTCCCGCGTTTGGATGCACTCGATCCGGCATCAGCAGCATGGCCTTCTGTTTCTATGACACCGCGTGCAGTGATGGAACCGGGAATTAATTACTGGCTCGGCCAGGTGCTGGGTATGCCTGACACAATTGTTTTCACCGTGTTCGAGGAAAGCGAAAACGGCACGTTGCTGAATCCGGAAGTGATGACCGCAGAAGCCCTGGATGTGCAACCGATCGATCTTATTTTTCTTTCCGGAAAAGAATTGAGCACCGGTACCGATGGACGCACCGGAGTTTCAGAACTTGAAATGCGGATTGCGTGGGCGTACCGTAGCTTGCGCGGACTCGATGAAACAGCACGCGTGCGGATACAATTCGGCACACCGAAAAACGAACCGGGAAAATTGACCTTGCTCGAATTGCTTCCGGTAATCCGTTCGCTGCACACACTTGTATCCGGATCGCGCGCATTGAGTGCAAAGGATTACCAGACTGCAACCACGGGCAGCGGAACTACGGCTACCGACGGGTACGATTATGCGGAACTGAAAGTGCGCGTGGAAAATGTACAGACAACGCTGAGTACATTGATCAGCAACATTCGCGTTCTTCCGCTGGATGCAACGATTGAAGGAATCGTAGTCTTCAACGCAGGTCAGGCGTTTGACGAATTACGTGCAAACGAACTCACGTTCTCAGCGATCACGTTTACATTTTCAGCGGGCAACGCTGCAATTCTTCAGCAATATCTTTCGGCGCTGTCTGCCACTGGAATTGCCAATGCATTTCCGGCGTATCAAAGCAACACGGGTGATGTAGCTAAGGCCGCGTTGCTTGCGCAGGCGATGGATGCTGAAAAAATTGCGGCCACTGCACTTGCGTCAAGCACATCGATGCTTACCACCGCAGATACCAATCAAAAGATCAGTCTCGCTGTTGATGCAGGAAAAGCAATTTTCGGCGCAGACTTTTCTATACTTCCGCTTTTTGCACTGAGCAACGAAAGCGATCTGCTGCGTTCCGACAATGACAGAACGCAGTTGCTTGACTACTCAATCAACACGTTGAAAATGATTGCGCCTGCAGATGAGTGGATGCGCAGCAGTGCGTATGTACGACCGAAGCTGGCCGCGTGGGAAAAAATCCGTCTGCTGCAGGAAACGTTCCGCGATCAAACGCTCGAGCTGAGACCGGTTCAATTGCCGTATCGCGACAAAGACACCTGGCTCGCCGTTGGATTTCCGGATACAGATCCGGTAACAGGAAAACCATTTGCAATCACGCAGGATACATTGTCGGTGACGATCCACGGAGATGCAGCATTCCAGGCGGGCTCGTTGCGTTGCGGCATACTCATTGACGAATGGAATGAAACAATTCCTGAACGCGAACAGAATACCGGAATTGCTTTTCATTACAACCGTCCGAATGCGATGCCTCCACAGGCGTTGCTGCTCGCTGTACCGCCGGAGATTACCGGTCACTGGAACTGGGACAGCCTTGTGGGCATCGTCAACGATACATTGCACAGAGCGAAGCAGCGGGCAGTTGAACCGGAGAAGCTCGACGCCAATACGGCACACCCGGAATTGAGTGTGTTGCTTCCTGCAGTCATCTCCGAATTCAACCAGTATGATCTGAACATTTCACTGGATCTCCGGTTGAACCTTACGTTGATGGCTCCGTTGCTGACGAATTTTTACATTAACCCGACAACAAACTAATTGTTATGGCAGAAGGAATTGCACAACCCATACAGATCAGTGAAATGCTCATTGCACAGTTCTATTTGCCTTCGATCACGGCATACAACAGGCTGGAAGCAAATCCGCGAACGAAAGATTTTGACCGCAGCCTCAAGGCAGAAGTGCGCGATGCACTCTGGATGCTCACGCGTCAATGGCAGTTTGGTGAATTCCAGGGAGAAGATGCAGCGACTCCGGTTGGTGCGCGTATACTCACCGTTCAGCAACAGGCCGACCGCGTAGTTTTTCCCGGTGATACAGTCCGCGATTACAGCGAAAACATGCCCATTGAAGCGCGCGTTGAACGTGAAACGCTGAAATCAAATCTTGGTCTCGCCGTGGAAATTTCGCGCAACGCCTGGAAGATGATGAGCGCTGATCTGAAAGCGCACCGTCAGAAATTGATTGAACACTACACGCTTTCGTTTAGTCCTGAAGCCAATGATTACGACGGCACGCAATTGTACGAAGCAGCAACGAACCGCTGGTGGGATGGTTTTAAAATGTACACCGACATGATCACCACTTCGGTGATACCGGGACCTACACACTTCGAAGAATGGGTCGATGGAGAAGTTGCTTTTTCGGCTACGGAAAAAACAGCGTTCAAATCGATGGCCACGTTACTCGTTACGTGGTTCAACCGGATGTACAGTCAACCTCCTTCCGAAGCGGAGAATGCGTGGAAAACCAGTCAGCTCGAATATGGATTTTCGCTGGCCACTCCACCGGCGCATCAAACGATTCTCGCTGCTGACGAATATTACCAGGGTCATCTCGACTGGTATTCATTCGATCTTCAGAGCAATCGTCGCGTGCTGAAATCCGGTGAGTCAGTTCCACCGGTTACAGCACCGGAAGCAGGAACGTTGTCGTCGTTCATTCCTTCTCCGATTAGTTTTAAAGGAATGCCGCATCCGCGTTTCTGGCAGATGGAAGAAAATCAAACTGATTTCGGAAAGATCGACACAACGCCTACTGGCCTTCTGCATTTGATCTTTGCAGAGTTTGGTCTCATTTACGCGAACGACTGGTTCATGCTTCCTTTCCCGATGCAATTCAACACGCTTTGCGAGACAAAAGGAATTGTTGTCACCGATGTTTTCGGGGAAGAAACCCTTGTGCGTCCTGCTGGTCGCGGAGCAGAAACAAACTGGCACCGGTGGGTGATGTATCACAATACGGACCGCACGAACGCGGTATCATCAACCAATAAATTTTATCTCGCCTCTTCGCTGTCGCATTATCTCGAAAGCGAACCGGTAGAAAAAACAAACTTCCTCCGCGATGAAATGGCCAACATGGTTTGGGCGGTAGAACATACCGTTCCGTCGCAGGCGGGCAATGGAATCAGTGGCGATGAGATGGATATCGGTGAAGCAGGAGGCAGCACATTTATTCCTGCAGGCGATGCAACGATACGCTACGTGGCAGGAACAACAGTGCCGAGCAACTGGATTCCTTTTATTCCTGTGCACAAGGTTGGCAGTGACACTGAAATCGTTCTGCAACGCGCAAAAATGCCGGGCTCAAACGGGGCACGCGGACAAATCCTCACGGAAGTTCCTGCGCCGTATTTTATCAATGAAGAAGAAGTTCCGCGTGCAGGAACCATCGTGCAACGCAACTGGCAACGCGCACGATGGATCAACGGAGAAACTTTCCTCTGGATGGCCCGCTACAAAGAAGCCGGCAAAGGCGAAGGGTTGAGTGATCTGAAGTTTGACCAGATCGAGGATATATAGGACTCGTTGCTTATTCATGCCAATGATGGCATCGACAATTGCCTGTAAGACTTTTTTCGTTTGGAAAACAGAGGCAACAAAAAAGCCCGTCCGGAAGGAAGGGCTTTCGTATATAGGAAATACGATTACGCTTTTCTGTCCGGGCAAAATCCGGCTACCTCGTCTGTAAATAAGACGATTTCGCGGTTAGTGAATATGAACTTGCGGATTTTCATGGCGCAAATGTCGTGTAAGAAAATTCAAATCAAAAAATATTTTTCTGATTCATCATGCACCGGTTTTGTTTTCCTGCCGCGAATTACACGAATTGCGCGAATGTTGATTGGCGTAATTCGTGTAATTCGCGGCTTAATAAATTTTTGTTTCGTTACTTCTTAAACAACCCGATGAGTTCACCCGTTCCAAGAATGTGTCCTTTCATCGCCAGCAATAAACCCTGTTTGTCGGTTGTTGTCAATAAACTAAGTTCGGTATCCAACGCATAGATCTTAAAATGGTAATGATGCGTTCCGCTGGGCGGACAAGGCCCGGTGTATTTGGTTTCTTTTCTTCCGTTGAGTCCCTGCATTCCGGGAGCAGTGTTCTCCGCAATTTTTTCCTGCACCGGAATATTCCACATCACCCAATGCACGAAGTCGCCGCTTGGCGCATCCGGGTCATCCATAATGAGTGCAAGACTTTTTGTTCCTTCAGGAATACCGGTAATGGAAATTTCCGGGCTAATGTTTTCACCCATGCAGGTGTACTTCGCCGGAATAAAACCATTCTGTGCGAACGCTGTACTTTGCACGGTCAGTTTTGTGGTGCCGATTGCGGCGAGGAGAAGAAGGCCATAGTGTATCATGATCGTGGTGTTTTTGATGTGAACCGGTTAAGCAATCCGGAAATATCGTGCCATTTCGTTTTTACTTCATTTTGTTTCAAAAGCGAAATGTGTCTCAATGCAACTGTGGATTTTCTTTCTTGTCTGTAGACACACATTGATGAAGATATGCGGCAGCACGAAAAAATATTTTTTTGTTTTTGTCGTAATCAAACAAAATTTGTTTCACCTTTGCACCAGAATGAAAACAGTTAATCAATATTATCTCCTCTCGTTATCAAGTTATTCACTGGTGAATGACAGGGGGAATTGTATTGAGTAAACTGTAACAGTATACACGCGCAAAGCCTCCTGATTCACGTCAGGAGGCTTTTTGTTTTGCATCTTTTTCATCCGGCAAAAACGGAAGAAGAGGAACGGGAAATGTATTGCGCCTGAAAAAATAATTTACCCTCTTAGCCCAACGGGAGAGGCGCTTGTCTTAGGAACAAGTTAGTGTCAGTTCGAATCTGACAGAGGGTACAGTTCAGTGTGCAGCGGCAGTTGCAGTACAGTCGATCTGGTTGTTCGACACGTTACTGCTGCTGCAACTGCAACTGATCACTGAAATTGGGCAGTATCCAAACCGGTGAAGGAGACAGACTGTAAATCTGTTGCCATGTGCTAAACGTGCAAGTTCGAATCTTGCCTGTCCAACATGTTTGATTTGATTGCTGTGAGATGGGAATAATTAAATTTTACCGCGGAGGCGCAGAGAGCATGTAATAAATCGCGCAGCGATTACTCTCCGTTCTTTGCTCTCTCGGTAATTTTCAAATTTTCTCAGCGTCTCAGCGGTTAATTTTGACCACTACAATCGCACTGAGATGGGAACGGGTTTCAGTGCGATTTATTTTTCAATCAATATGGCTTTACGCAATTTTAAAAATAGCAATGCGCGCGCACACGTGATAGTCGGAACCGCCAATACGCAGATATACTCTCGGACGCGGATCATACGTGCCGTGTTCATTGTAACTGCACTGGTGGCCGAGTGAAATCTCCATTGGTTTGTCTTTTACTTCCACCACACAATCAAAAATACTTGGAGTGCCATCGTATGCTGTGCCCATTGTGCCTACGCACAGTACACCCTTCATATCGTCTAAACCTAACGGCGGATTGTTTGCATCAAACAGGATGCAGTATCCCGGATACACATCATCCAGCAATGCGGTTGGCACGGGCGGCACAGGAGGTACTCCGGCCGACAACATGGTAAGGAACGAGAGACCGTTGACGCGATACGTTCCGGGCTTCAGGCGTATCCGCTCTCCTTTGTAATTCTCGGGAATATGAATTACAGCTTTCTCCGGATCGCCGTAATAAGATTCCACCACGTTGAATACACGGTTCGGCATTCCGATTTTCATTTCTTCGGTGTCCAGACCGTTTATGGTTTGTTCTGCGTAAATGGCATAGGCTTCGTAAATAGAAGGCATAGAGGTTGGTTTTTAGTGAGGGACTAAGATGCGATAAAAAACTAATTTTTCATTTAGCTCGTGCGAGAAACACTAAAAACGAGTGCCCTTCTGAATTTACGCAAATGAAAATGTAATTTAGTCTTCGGTATGAAAACGATCCAGGGAGACCTTATTGCGCTTGCATCCCCTGGCCCTATGGAATTTCAAATATCATCGGAGGATTACAAATAATATAATCCTCGTTGAGAATACTTGCATTCATGAATCTTGTCCCGCCTGCATCCACAGTTCCATACGCTTCGTGAATATGTCCGCAGATATGAAACCGCGGTTTGATCGCTTGCACGCACTCCAAAAGATCGTCGCATCCTACGGGTAATCCATACACCGTACGATCGAGTATGCCTGCAACCGGTCCGTGTGTGATCAGCAGATCGGTGTTTTCAGGAATTAAATCCCAGTGACGACGGATATCTTCTCCTCTTTGCCGGTTGAATGCCCAATCGTGAAACCAGGGTTGTATGGGAGAACCCCAGATTTTGATTCCATTAATTTCAATACCGGAATCATTCAGGTAAATTACATTTTCCGGAAGCAGGGATTGAATTTTCTCAGGCGATTCCTTTTCAAAAAAGAAATCATGATTGCCCGCCACAAATATTTTGAACGGAAAAGGGAGGCCAGAAAACCAATCAAGAAAATCTACAACCTGTTCTTCTGTACCCTGCCTCGTCATATCTCCGGCATGAATAATCACATCGCCATCGGGCAAAGTAATTTGCCGATGCTGACCGTGTGTATCTGAAATTGCGACGATTTTCACTTTGCTTTAATCTTTCTCTGCCTCTTGTTGTTCATACCGCTCCGCCATCCTCCGGATTCTCCACGTGATTCTATTCTGCAACCGTTTCGGCGACAATACCGCAATCTGCTCTCCAAATCCCAGCAACTCCCGTTCAAGTTCAAAATTCCACGTTACGTTAATGCTGAAGATCACGCCATCGCTCTCTGTTCTCAGAATTTTCTGTGAGGGATGGATCGGTTTGGTGATCACATACGGTGCCATCGCCCGGTCTACCTTCAGCACCACCTGTTGCGGACGCACGCCCATGTTTTTGGTTACGCCAATCGTATCGTCGAAATACGTGTCGATCTCAAAGAATGTATTCTTCATGTACTTCTCCGAACTCAGTTCTTTCACAGAAGCAATGCGGTCGAGGGCCAGCGTAAGGATCGTTTTCTTCTGCGTGGCGCCAATCACAAACCAGCGGTTCCGGTATTCCTTCAGCATGTAAGGATAAAAAATAATATTTCCGGCTTCACGCGCTTTGAACGACTGGTATACCACGTCCAGTGTTTTCTGGCGCATAATTGCTTTATGCAGCGGATCAATGTGGTCGAGGCCTTTCAGCAGGTCGTTCTTCTCGAAATGGATGTACGACTTCCCTTTATTCTTTTGCGTGTGAATTTTGTCTTCCAGTTTGTTCACCATGCCGGTGAGTTCTTCGAAGTAACTGAACCCTTTGAACTGTCGAAGCACTTCTACAACTTCAGTGAGCGTGCCCATATCCTGGCTCGTGAGCGGAATGTTGGTGATGCTGTAACCCTTGTCTTCGTAGGAATAATATTTTTTCTCCGAAACGATAATGGGCGCGTTGTACCCGAGTTTTTCGCTGCGCATCGTTTGAATATCGAGTTGCACCGTGCGTTTGCTCACACCCTGGTCGATGCCTTCGAATTCATCGAGTGTTCGCGAACAGGCTTCCACGAGATCATCGAGCGTCCATTTCCGGAAACGGTTTTGCAGGCAATTGTCGATGGTCTTGTACCGGATCAGGGCAAGTTTGTTGATGGGCATGTTAGCAGCGGTTAAATTCCTTACCGAATGTAGGAAGAAGTACGCAATCTATCTGCGCAGTTGATTGATTTGCATTTTCTGCTGAATTTTATTTCACAAAAAACTTGGCACGAATACTTTTTCGTCTACATTTGCATCATACAACTGAAATGAAAAAGCAAACTACATACTCTAAAACCAACAAGCAGATAAATCGCTTTGATGATTCTGTAACACACCGGGTGTAGTTTGTCTCTATAGATATTCAGCAAACGCCCCCGGATAACCCGGGGGCGTTTCTTTTTATATAAACAGTACTGATGCAAAACATAAACATACATCCGCAAGGAAAGAATTTCAATCAAAAGGATTTTGATTTCATAGGAGAAATCAAACCGGACCGTTATTGTCTTACATAAAAATCAACGCAAGTGATTTTGTAAGCCCGGTCTGAAAAAGATCGGGCTTTTTGTTTTTACTGTCGGGTCGTCTAATGGTAGGACACCAGATTTTGGTTCTGATTGTATTGGTTCAAATCCATTCCCGACAGCAAGATTGACGCTCAATCTGACAAGCAATGTAATCCGAAGATGCTTGTCAGACCGAGCGGAGCCGAGGGAGCAAGGTCGGCAACGAGGGTCAAATTGATCTATAGCTCAACTGGATAGAGCACCGCACTTTTAATGCGGAGCGTCAGGGTTCGAATCCCTGTGGGTCAACTTTAAATGGACAGGTAGCAAACGCGGTGAATGCGTCCGCCTGAAGAGCGGAAGATGAAGGTTCAATTCCTTCTCTGTCCACAAAATATTGGTGCTGTAGTTCAGCGGTTAGAATGTCCGACTGTCTATCGGAGGATCACGGGTTCGAATCCCGTCAGCACCGCAATGGGTAGTGTAGCTCAAAGGTAGAGCGCCCGACTGTTAATCGGGAGGTCATTGGTTCGAATCCAATCAGTACCGCCATGGGAAGTAGCTTCCGCCGCGGCGGAGTGAGAGAAGGTGCCTGATACGCACAAGGTTGTGGGTTCGAATCCCGCCTTCCCGACCGTACGACGCAATGTATTTGCGCAGTGAAAAATTGATGAGAAAGGAATTGAAATTTAGTGGATCAAAATCAGGGAGTTAAATAATAAAACGAAAATATATTTTACTACGCAAGACCATTGCGTAGTTGCACTAAAATATTTGTAACGTCAAAAAGCAGTAGCATAAATCCTAAATAACACGAGTCATGAAATTCAACATCTTCAAACGTAACAAGACTGCAGTAACAAACTACGAAGGAGCGAAAGCGTACAAGCTGACCCCTGAACTGGAACTGTATTCGGCAGTGGCAACAGCAGGACTGAGCGACACGTTCTACGAGAAGGGAAACATGCGTCTTGAACGCATTGTTGATCTCATGAAAAAAAATGATCCGGATTTCGTAGCGAAGCTTGCAGTGTATGCGCGTACGAAAATGTACATGCGTAGCGTGCCAATGGTTCTTGCCGTGGAGCTGGCGAAACAAAATTCAGGTAACGCGGTTGTAAGCAAAACGGTGAGCGGAGTTGTTCAGCGTGCAGATGAGATCACAGAACTCCTGGCGTATTACCAGCTGGCCAATGAACGACAAGGCACGAAAAAATTGAACAGGCTTTCGAAGCAGGTTCAGAAAGGTCTTGCAGAAGCGTTCAACCGTTTCGACGAATACCAGTTCTCTAAATACAACCGCCCTGCGGAAGTAACCCTGCGTGATGCGCTGTTCCTCGTTCACCCTAAAGCGAAGAACGAGGAACAGCAGACCCTGTTCAACAAGATTGCAGCGAAGGATCTCGCGGTGGCGTACACCTGGGAAACGGAACTGTCGGCGCTGGGTCAGCAGGAGTTTGCGAACAACAAAGCGAAGACGCTTGCCGTCCGCGCGAAATGGGAAGAACTGATCGACAGCGGAAAAATCGGCTACATGGCATTGATGCGCAACCTGCGTAACATCATCGAAGCCGAAGTAGCCTGGGAAAAAATGAAAAAGGTGTGTGACCTGATCGCGGATGAAAACGCGGTGGCGAAATCCAAACAACTGCCTTTCCGTTTCCTCGCTGCGTACCGTGAAGTGAAATTGCTGAAGTCCGAATACGCTTCGATGGTGCTGAACGCACTGGAAGATGCAGTTGTGGCCAGCGCGAAAAACATCAACGGGTTCAATCAGAACACCCGTGTGCTGATTGCCTGCGACGTATCCGGTTCGATGCAGAAACCAGTGTCGGCAAAAAGCAAAGTGCTGTTGTTCGATATCGGACTGATGCTCGGTATGCTGATGCAAAGCAAATGTACACGCGTGGTGTCGGGAATGTTTGGCAACACCTGGAAGGTGATCAACATGCCTAACCGCGGAATACTCGCGAACGTAAACGAGTTTTACAAGCGCGAAGGAGAAGTGGGTTATGCAACGAACGGCTACCTGGTGATCAATGATCTCATCAACCGCAATGTGGTGATGGATAAGATCATGATGTTTACAGATTGCCAGCTGTGGGACAACCGTGCGGGAGGGAACAATCTTGCGGAATCGTGGAAGACATACAAAACCATGGTGCCGGATGCAAAACTTTACCTGTTCGATCTCGCAGGTTACGGTAACACACCGGTCAGCGTACAGCGCGATGACGTTACCCTGATTGCAGGTTGGTCCGATAAAGTGTTCGATGTATTGCACGCATCCGAAAATGGTGAAAATGCAATCGCGATGATTAAACAAATAGAATTGTGATCTGAGGCCCCTCTCTCCCGTGAAGTGCGACGGGGGAGAGGTGACCGAAAGATGGATAGTTTGGAGAACGGAGTAGGGAGTTCCAAGGTGAAACCCAAATCCTTCGAAGAGAAATTCGGGAGATGAAAATCTAAGATCAGACTTTCTCTTCGAAGGTTACAAGTGGTGCCTCCAAACTCCCCTCTCCGTTCTCCATACTGAATAAACGTTCTTTGAAAAAAATTGCATAACGACAAACAACGTGTCGTAAACGGGTCATGCTTCGATAACGATCCTAAGGTAGTGGTGCACGGGTAACCGTGTGATCGCGAATGGTAATCAAGTCCGCCGCAAGACGGATGAACGTTACCTGTCAACTGTCTGCCACACGGCAGATGCAGGACGACCGTATTCTGTCTCAGACAGAAAGAAGACCTGTTGCCTGTTACCGTTGTTTGATTCATGCAATGAAAAACATTCATTACAAATTTCCGGAATGCCGTAGAGACGTGATACTTCGCTCGAGACGGGGCAAGGGTCCAGATGTAAAAGTCAGGAAGAGGTGCAAATCCTCATTGCGACGCCCCACCACGAATCGCCTTTTGCTTCCGGATTTTTTTAGTTTGAAGAACGGAGCGTGGAGTTTGGAGACGTCATTGCGAGCGCAGCGAAGCAATCTCCTCTTCGAAGATGGGATTGCTTCGCTGGGCTCGCAATGACGCCTAACCTCCTAACTCTCGACTCCGTTCGCCGTACTTTTAATACATTAAACAAATAAAAAATTACACAATGAGTTATATCGTAGTGGATGTTGAAGCCGATGGCCCCATCCCAAACAAATATTCCATGGTCTGTTTCGGTGCAGTGGTTGTTGAACCCACACTGGGCAAAACATTCTATGGACAAACAAGACCGGTTTCCTGGGAATGGATCCCGGAAGCGCTTGCGGTAAGCGGATTTACCCGTGCACAGCATGAGGCTTTTGAAGTACCGGAAGAAGTGATGAAACGTTTTGCTGAATGGATCAACAAAACATCCGATGGCAAAGCTATTTTCATCAGCGACAACCCGGCCTTCGATTGGCAGTGGATCAATTATTACTTCCACTATTACCTGGGCAAAAATCCGTTTGGTTTTTCCGCGCGACGGATCGGGGATTTGTATTGCGGAATGAAAATGGATGCGGGCGTAAACAGCGAATGGAAACGGCTGTTCCGCAAAACGCGCCACGATCACAACCCGGTGAATGATGCCAAAGGAAATGCAGAGGCGTTGCTTGAAATGAAAAAAATGGGATTAAAATTCCCGACGAAATAAACAAACGATAAGTGACGTAGTACAGCGATACTTCGGTCGAGCGTCTTTCCCGAAAGGGCGAGAAGGTTACGGGTTCAAATCCCGTCCGGCGTGGAAACATTCCGGTAGCTTAAAAAAACACGCTGTACGTTTTTTTCCTTATCGCCAGAATTAAGTTAGCCTCAGTTTTGGTTTCATGGCATTGATGAAAACCGCTTAAGCGGTTGGGTGACCAACCAGCATAGTTGCTAAACGGTTTCAACCGTTTTCCAACCAACGTAGCAGAGTCGATGATTGCAACCTGGGACACTGGAATTAGTGAATATCGTTCTTTAAAAAAATGATGAGTGACGTAGTGCAGAATTACTTCGCGGCAGGAAGCAAGGGTTCGAATCCCAACATCGCAAGATGTTCGTTTCCGTATTCTGCGCGATTTTTTCCTCATCACACATGGTGTTTGTAGCTCAGTGGAAGAGCGCCTGTTTGTGGAACAGGAGGTCACCGGATCGTGTCCAGTCAAATACCCAGTGATATTTGGGAGTGTCTCAGTTTGAGTTGCAAAGTGTTTCTGAAAACCGCTTAAGCGGTTGAGTAACGATGAGCTATCATTGCCGGGGGCTTAAGCCCCCGGCAATGGAACAAGCACAGTTGCTAAGCGGTTGCAACCGTTTTCCAGTATCCTTGGGAATGGGAATTGCCAACTGATACACTAACTGACATTGAATGGTGTCGTAGAAAAGAGTTACTTCGACTCAAGATCCGGTGGTTGCGGGTTCGAGTCCCGCCAGGCAACGTAAGTTGTCCTGTAGCTCAATGGTTAGAGCGCTGAAACAGTCTCTTTTCGTTTGTTACCCATTCATTATTTCGATCGAGAGTTCTTCCGATAGCTAACGGGCATCTGTCGGTCGTCAGAATAATAGTTTTAAATTCAAATACAATGAACAAACAAAACATCAACGGAAACGATCTCCGTGAACTCGGTTACAAACAAGGCCGTGTTGTTGGCATCGCCATCGGCGTTATCGAAAAACATTACCGCAAAAGCACACGTGAAGACGTGCTCGCACTGCTGAAGAATATACTTGAATCACCAACGGATTATCTCGAGGATAATAATCTTGTGGCAATTGCTGAGGCATTGATTGAAAAACCAAAGCCTGTTGAAGGACCAGAAATTGCATTGAACGCACCCGGACTTACATACAGCGTATACGGTGAAGGTCAGATCGAAGAAGGTGCAAGAAAACAAATGGACATTGCCATTCGTCTTCCGGTTTCTGTTGCCGGAGCATTGATGCCCGACGCACACCAGGGATATGGTTTACCAATTGGCGGTGTACTCGCAACGGAAAATGCAATCATTCCATACGGAGTCGGTGTTGACATCGGTTGCCGCATGTGCCTGAGCATTTTTTCGCTTCCGCACGAAACCATTGACAAAGACGGACGCGGTTTGTATAAAATACTTACCGACAATACACTCTTTGGTTCCGGGCGCGAATTCAAAGACAACAAAGAGCATGAAGTCACCGACCGAAAACTGTTCGATGAAATTCCGCTCCTGAAAGGTCTTCAGATGAAAGCCGTAAAGCAGATGGGAACATCCGGATCGGGAAATCACTTTGTTGAATTTGGTGTTGTAGAAATCACAGACATCAACAACGAATTCAAACTTCCGGTTGGAAAATATCTTTCCCTGCTTTCGCATTCCGGTTCACGCGGACTGGGCGCAACGATCGCGAATCATTACACGAAACTCGCGATGGAGAAATGCCGTTTGCCGCAGGAAGCGAAACACCTCGCGTGGCTTGACCTGCGTACGCAGGAAGGGCAGGAATACTGGCTCGCGATGAATCTCGCCGGTGATTATGCTTCGGCCTGTCACCACACGATTCACCGCAAAGTGGCGACAGCACTTTCCAGCGAACCGCTTGCGATGGTGGAGAACCACCACAACTTTGCGTGGAAAGAAATGCTGAACGGAAAAGAAGTGATCGTTCACCGCAAAGGTGCAACTCCCGCGGGAAAAGGTGTGCTCGGAATTATTCCGGGTTCCATGACTGCGCCGGGATTCATCGTGCGCGGAAAAGGCGAAACGATCTCGATCAACTCGGCTTCTCACGGAGCAGGACGAAAAATGTCGCGCACAGCGGCGATGAAAACGGTGACGAATGCTGCGATGAAAGAAATTCTCAAAGCGAACAACGTAACGCTCATCGGTGGTGGTCTCGACGAATCGCCGCATGCGTACAAAGACATTCACCAGGTGATGGATGCGCAGGTGGATCTCGTGGAAGTGGTTGGAAAATTTACACCGCGGATTGTGAGGATGGATGGATGATAAGTAGTTCAAACGGAAACGGTTAAAACCGTTCGACAAACCCGCTGTATCCATTGCCGGGAGCTTAAGCCCCCGGCAATGGATCGCGATTGCTTCTCCAACCGCTTAAGCGGTTTTAATCAACTCTTGGCAGCCAAACTGAGTTACTACCTGATAGAAAATAAAGCGGAGACTTCCTCCGCTTTTTCGTATCTTTTATGTGTTCACAAAACTACACTGATGAAAAAACATCTACTTGCACTCGTTCTTGCAGCTTCTGCATGCGCACCATCGTTATCCGCTCAGAGCTTTGTTGAAGGCTCCGACTTTCCTTCAACAGGAACAGGTCCGGCTTTTATTACATACGGACCATCGATCACTATTTCCGGAACATTGAACACACCGGGCGATGGACAGGACCGGTTCCAGGTAACCATTCCTGCGGGTTGCCAGGTTACTTCTGTCAGCTGGACAATGACCGACACTGCGAACCTTAGTGTATCTGGATTTGCTCAATTCGGATTGAACAACCAGGAAAATATTCCGCCGCTCAATGGCTCTTTTGCGAATGGACCTTTCCTCATGCCTTTCCCGGTTTCATCCGGCACATACGATTGCATTATGGGTGCAAACGTTGCCGCGAATGATTCGTGGAGCATGACGTTCTATTCGGACTGCCCGACCGGAATTGCAACCGTGAATTTCGCTGAGCCTGCTACGGTGTATCCGAATCCTGTAGCAGATGTTTTGTACCTCGACGGAATAGAGACCGAATCTGAATTCGTGCTGATCAATGCTCTCGGAGAAATTGTATTTACGCAAACCATTTACGCAGCGGGTATCCAGGCAATCGATCTGAGTGGAATTGCAGAAGGAGTGTACTGCTACGAACTCATCGCAGAAGGATCACGAATACGGAATAAACTGGTTGTTACCCGTTGATTTCTTATCGGAATTTACAACCAATATCTTCATACCGGCAACGCAGCGACACGGTGGATTCCCTGTACCCTTGCGGTAAATTCAAACAAGCAAATCGCAAAGCGATTCTTTGTAAAACCTCTGCGCCTCTGCGTCTCCGCGGTGAAACTTTAAGCAACACAAGCATGCACATCAACGCCCCGCATCCGTCTCCGACAAATCCACCAGGTTATTTTTCAATGCAAAAATCACGAGCCCGGCAGTATTGCGTGCATTGGTTTTCTCCAGGAGATTGTTGCGGTGCCCGTTCACGGTTTTCACGCTGATGAATAATTTCTCACCAATCTCTTCCGACGTGTATTGACGGCAGATCAGGCTGAGCACTTCTTCTTCACGGCGCGTCAGTTGAATGGATGAATGAACCAGCGATTTGGGTTTGTTCCTGCGGCCCATGTTATTCTGGATCGCTTTCAATGTGCGTTCATTGATGTACGAACCTTTGGTGTGCACAGCGAGAATCGCCTCGTGTAGTTCCTGCGGGTCGCAATCTTTCACGAGATAACCGTGTGCACCATGCTCGATCAGTTGTGCAATGAAATTTTCATCCTGGTGGACAGAGAGGATTAAAATTTTCACGCCGGGAAAAGAGCGAAGCACGGCATCCGTTACATCCATCCCGGAAAATTCTTTGTCTCCATCCGGGGGAAGTGTGAGGTCCACCAGCAAAACATGAGGCATGGGATCAGCAGTAAGCAGCTTCTCCGGAACAGAATAACCGTTCTCGGATTCAAACACCACTTCAACCTGTTCCCAATAGGCAAGGATCGCTTTCATTCCTTCGCGGAACAACGATTGATCCTCCACGAGTCCGATGTAAATTTTTTCAGTCATGTCTTTGCAGGTTATTCATTGCGTGTGATGTTCAATTCAATCGTCACGAGAATTCCACCCTCTTCGGAATTTTTCATGTGTAAATTTCCACCGAGGGAATGAATGCGTGTTTCTATGCTTCGCTGACCGATTCCCTTTTTCACACTATTTTCAGGAAAACCTTTTCCGTTGTCGCGGTATTCGATACGCAGCCTGTTTTGTTCGTGCTGTACACGGATGTGAATCTCACCGGCATCTGCATGGCGAATCGTGTTGTTGATCAGTTCCATGCATACGCGGTATAACCCGAGTTCAACGGCCAGTGGCAAACGGGGAAAATTTTCCGGTGCCGCAATCTCAATGCGAAGCTGTTCGAGGTTGTTGATTTCCGTGGCTATGGCCTGTAATGTCTGCATCAATCCAAAACTCTCGAGTTGCGGCGGCATAAGCTCGTGACTGATCCTGCGCATCGACGCCAGCGCTTTTTCGGTCATGGAGCGCACGCTCTGCAGGCGTGGAATTAATTCCGGGTTGCCCGCTGCGCTGTGTTGTTCGATCTGCACAAGATGCATGCGTGTCATGGACAAAGCCGCGCCGAGCTCATCATGAAGATCGCGCGAAATGCGTTTGCGTTCTTCTTCCTGTACAGCAATGCTCGATTGCAACAAATCAAATTCGTGACGCGCTTTCAGTTTTTCTTTCTCCAGCTTTTGCGCGTACAGTTTTTTATTGAACTGCTGGTTGAGCAGGAGGACGCCGAGCACGATGAGAAAAATAATCATCGCAAAGGGAAGAAGGGTTGAAAGAAAATCTACGCTTTGTGACGTTTCCATAGGCCAACGAAGAAACAGAAGTACATAGTTGCAGAAAAAAAATCATGCAGGATCCAGCTGTAACGGCTTAAGTATACCGGAAAGGACCGATCCATAATTTCTCCAAAATAGAACAGCAGAAGATTTGACGAGTAATAAATGAGCAGCCCGGAATTGATCCAATTGATGCTTTTGGAATCTGCAGTCCTAATTTCTTTCGAATGTTCATTGAGAAATAAAATGAATGTTGATAGCGAAAAGATAATGATAATAACGGATTCAACTGTGAGTACTGTTGAATTGAACTTTAAAAGCAGTGTAGGCGGAATTGCATTGTATATCGCGAAAAAAAGAAAGAGAATAATTGCTGCAATCATGATACGACCATCAAGTACATCGCGAAATATTTTTCTGTAAAACAAACTGATACATACGAATCCCGCTGCGGTATAAAAATGCAGCAAGGGCATGTTATTGATCCGGAACCACCAGAAAGCACCTGATGCTACCTGTATGGCGGCAGACAGAAAAAGGAAAAGGGAAAACAGTTTTAATGTTTTCCCTAACTGTTTGAAAATAATTGCGGCATAGATAGCTGCTCCAAGTACAGGGATGCAGGAAATGACAAGTACCAGCTTAATAAAATTCTGATCAGCCATTCAGTCGGCCAAAATAAAGTGGACTTGAAGGGTCGCAGGTATTGGGACATGGCAGGTTAAAATCGTAAACACGCTGTTTGCCATCAGCACCAATCGGAAGATCATCGCAATCGTCGGCATTCAATGGAACAAGGAACAAACGCATTTTGAAATTCAACTCTTCAGTTTCCAGTCCGAAATAAACACGGAATGAAGCGGAAGAGGAGTCGTTGGAAGGAGGAATTCCCAGCGCCGCCTGGATATCTGAATGACTGATCTTGAACGCATACGTGGGGTCTGCTTCCTGCGAAGCAATTTGTGTGATGTATCTGCTGATAGCAGCTTGTGCTACGTCAAGAGCAACAAGGTTAGACGTTGTGAGTTTGATGGTGGGAACGGTTGCCATAATTTAAAAATGTTTGGTTTCCGCAATTATACTTCCAATTGCTGCAAATACCATAAGAAACAATTGTTATCTGTGCAATTCAGGAAGAACTTCCCGGAAACCGGGTAGAAATGTCTGGTTTTTTCAAACACACATTCTTCATCTGTTTTCCCGCTTGCGGTTGGTGTTGCTTTGTCCTTGTCAATACGCGAAGCTTCATCCTTGACAAATACGCTGAAATTTTAACCACAGCGGCACGGCGACACGGCGCATTGCTTATCTGTTCCCCGTGGCGGCACGGCGGGGCAATCGCTTCGCGATTTAAAGTGTAACCAGAAATTATTTTGTGAAATAATCACGAAGTGATTCTAACTAACACCGTGCCGCCGCGGATAATGGTTATCAAATATTAAGCCCTGTGTCGCTGTGCCGCCGTGGTTTTTTCCATACATAAACTTCACTAACCCCGTAACCTTAAACCAAAACCATGACCAACCTCCTTGCATTCCAGTCAAAATGGCAAAAGCTGAAAGCCACCATGTCTCCGGCCGAATTGAAACACCAGCAGGACCTGATTGATGAAGCGCACAACGAAGCCAAAGCCATTCTGCTGGGAAATCCACCAGCGAAAGTGAACAGCATTACCGATCTCGCGATGGTGAAAACTGCACTGGGTGAAGCCGATATTCCTTTGACCGCGCTGAATACATCCAATGCCGCCGCGTACGTCGATAACCTCGGCCAGATCTGGGGATTCAGAACATACGAACAACTGGACCTCGGCTGGGTCGCGTCGCTCGTATACTACAACGAATACAAAAACAAAAAAGGAAGTTTTGGTGGCGACGCGCAGGTGATTCCCATTCCCAACGATGCGAAGATTGCTATCGCCGGCGATTGGGGCACCGGTTACTGGCGTGGTGCAGATACTCCTGCCGCGAAAGTTGCTGCGTTGATGACAGCTGCAAAACCCGATTACACCATTCACATTGGCGATACATACTACGCCGGTACGCAGGATGAGATGAATAACAACCTGCTCAACATCTGGCCGAAAGGAAAATCAGGAAGCTTTGCTATCCCGGGAAATCACGAAATGTATTGCGGCGATAATTTTTACAACGCAATTCTTCCAACACTTTGCCCGCTGCAGAACGGTGTGAGTTATTTCGCACTGCAGAACGACAACTGGCTGATCATTTGTCTCGATACAGCGTACTACGCATCAGGCGACCTGTACATGAACGGTTCCATCATGGACCAGCAGAGCGGCGGTGAGCAGGTCAAGTGGCTCATGAGTATTTTACCGAAGGCAGGAAACCGGAAGATCGTTATCGTTACGCACCACGAGCCGCTTGATCTCGGCGGTTCTCACATCACCAATTTATTCGGGGAGATCAATACGCTGTTGATGGTGAACAACCTGAAACTTGCATTCTGGTATTATGGTCACGAACATAACGCAGCCGTGTACAGCGAACTTTCTGCAATGCATTACCCGGCGCGCTGCATCGGTCATGGAGCAATTCCATACGGCGTAGCCTCCGATCTCAGCACCGCAACAGGTACAACAGTGACCTGGGCCGAAACGCAATCAGCGAATGATCCTTCATATCCTAACCGGATCCTGAATGGTTACCTGGTGATGGAACTGAATGGTGCTGCAATGACTGAAAGTCTTTATTCGGAGAATGGCGATTTGCGATGGAGCCAGGTAAACTGAAAAAATAATTTTCGATCGAAAAAAAAACGCCCTTCGGGAATGAAGGGCGTTTGTATTTTTTTGCACGTAAAATTTATTGCACGAACACGCACATCGAGAGAGTGCCGGAATTATCCGCAAGTCCCTGGCCGTATACTGCGTTCAGATCATCGTTGATGCACATATTCAGGCGGCCACTTAATCCCGCAGGTGCAACGCCGCCCATTCCGAACAAAAATACGGTGCTGCCGATCCTTCCGATGAGCGCGCCTTCATTGGCGCCCGGCAATGTGTAAAGTAATTTACCTTTTACAGTAGGGTTACCGTTGGCCCCATAACTTCCGAAAGCAGGGTTGGCCGTCCATGACCCGTTCTGATCTGCAAGGTAGACTGTGTTGTTTGCCGCAACGTTTACTCCGGTGTCCTGCCACGACCGGTTTGCCGCAACGGTAACAGACTGTGCCAGGGCATCCGCGTCAGAATCTGTTGGTATGTTATCATTATCCATGATGCAAGGGTTGGGTGTTCATGCAATAGTAGTGCGTTTTTTTTAAACTTATATGATCTGTTTATTATTTGTGTGGTTATGCGTAGGGAACGACCAACAAATAATTTGCATGTGTGACAAACAATTGTACATTTACTTTATCCGGCCGTTTTATGAGAGTCGCTGATTACGGTCGCGAGTAATTGGGCCCCTTCTGAATAACCCCGGGAAATTCCCCCCTCTTTCCGGTAACTGTGGAGTTGTAACGCTTACATCCAGCAACAAATCCCGTGTGCGTATTTTTTTATGCGCGCACGATATATTCTTACAGTACCATGAGTGCAAAAAAGAAAGTGAATTCGCCGGGCAAAAAAAAACCGGCCGCAAAAAAATCTGTTCCTGTAAAAAAACCTGCAGCGAAAAAAACGATCGTTAAGACGAAGTCTAAACCGGTTGCACGCGTAGCAAAAAATTTCGCCGGGGCCGCAAAACCTTTTGGCAAAATCACAGGCAAGCTCACGGATCCAACCGATGATCCGATTGGACCTACCGGCGCAACCGGACCTACTGGCCCTACGGGAGCAACAGGTTCTACTGGTCCTACCGGAGCAACAGGTACAACAGGCGGTACGGGTGCTACTGGTTCTGTGGGTTCAACCGGACCAACGGGTGATACAGGTGAAAGTGGTGGTGTTGGCCCAACAGGCTATCCCGGTCCTACATGGAGTTACATGATCATGAATGGTCTCACCGGTCCAACAGGTCCTGTGGGTCCAACGGGTAGTACTGGTGCAACGGGTGATACCGGCCCTACTGGTGCAACAGGAACAAATGGCGAAACGGGTCCTACTGGTCCTACTGGCGCTACGGGTTCTACCGGTGAAGGTGTTACAGGTCCTACTGGTGCAACAGGAACAAATGGCACCAACGGAGTAACAGGCCCTACAGGTGCAACAGGAACTAACGGCACCAATGGAGTAACCGGTCCTACTGGTGCAACAGGCACGAATGGTACCAATGGCGTAACCGGTCCTACTGGTGCAACCGGAACAAATGGTACCAATGGAGTAACCGGTCCTACTGGTGCAACAGGAACAAACGGCACCAATGGAGTAACAGGTCCCACAGGTGCAACCGGAACAAACGGCACCAATGGAGTAACCGGTCCTACAGGTGCAACAGGCACGAATGGTACCAATGGAGTAACCGGTCCTACAGGTGCAACAGGCACGAATGGTACCAATGGAGTAACTGGTCCTACTGGTGCAACAGGAACAAACGGCACCAACGGAGTAACAGGCCCCACAGGAGCAACAGGAACAAATGGTACCAATGGAGTAACAGGTCCTACCGGAGCAACCGGAACAAATGGCACCAATGGAACGAATGGAGTAACGGGCGCCACCGGAGCTACCGGAGCAACCGGAACAAATGGCACCAACGGAACGAACGGTACCAACGGCGCAACAGGTGCTACGGGTGCAACCGGACCGGGACTGAATCCCGGAATGTTTGTGCTAAGTCCCACGCCTGGAGCCACAGCTGGTTTTACGGAAACGAATTTTAAAATCCTTGCACCTACACGCTCCGGATCATTTGAAGTACGTACCGCAAACGTAAGCCCCACTTCGTTGCCGGGTGTTGGATTGTCTCCTGCAAGCAATGAAATATTTGTGGTGGGCGGAAACGAACCGACTGGCGGCGATGCAACCCGGTTGGTGACGGCGTATTCTACCAATGGCGATTCGTGGCGTGGCGTACCCAGCCTGAACACACCCCGCATGGCTTCCGCTGTTGTTACATATAACAACTACGTATACGCGTTCGGTGGACGTAATTCCGCCGGGGTATTGAGTACCTGGGAAGGTTTTACGATCGGAGGAAGTGCCTGGGCACAATCGAACATGCCATGGGGCATTTTCGGTGCCTGCGCAGCAGTGGTGGGTGAGTGGGCGTATGTCCTGGGAGGCTCCAGTGTTGGAGTGACCAATCTGAACTTCCGCATGAACCTTTCAAATGGAACGTGGCAACGGAGAGCTGCCGCTCCGCAGTCATTTTCTTTTGCGCAGGCTGTTACTATCGGAACTGCGATCTACGTGATTGGTGGACTGAACCCGAATGGCCCGGCACCGATGATGGCATACGATACCAATTCCGATACCTGGTTCATTCCTCCGCAAAGCGGCCCGGTAGACCTCATCGCAGCCGGCGTTACAGCATACAATGGAATCATTTACGTCATGGGCGGACTCGAGTGGAGTCCCCTGAGCAGCATACCGGTTACTACCTCGGTGGTGCGGGCATACAATCCCATGTTGAATGTGTGGTCGCAGTTCCCAACGCGATTAAGCATGCCGCGTGCGGCGCTCGGCGCAGTGTGTGCGGCAAATGGAACGCTGTATGCAGTGGGCGGCATGAGCGCATTGGCATCGCTTCCGAATTCATCGAGGATCATGCCGCAAGTCGCTGCCAACGGAGTGCTGCCCCAACTCTATCCAACGATAGACCGGTGCAGCATACCGGACTCCACGTTCTACGTCCTTCGTAAATCAGAGACCGCACCGCTATGATCCGATTTCAGCAATGGCAGTCTTCTTTCCTGTACACCGCAAATACTTCTGCAGGTACAGGATTTCTTGGATTTTACCTGGCGGAAGCCGCGGTAACCGAACCTGCGCTGGATATCAACAGCGTGTGGAGCGATGAAAATCAGAAAGGATACCTGATCTATCTTCAGCCTGCACCTGCCGATCTTTCAAAACTTGCTGTTGCTATTGAAAACTACCGCAAGGTGCCGGGTAACCAATTGCCTGATCCGCGGCACACCAGCATTGCGTGGATCAGTTACAACGAAGGAACGGGAACACTGACTTCACTCAGCGTTATTCAGCTCACCGGAACAGCAGAAGAGGTAACCGTTTCACAAGACCTGATGATCATGCTTGGTCAATACGGAATCCCTTTCAAAACCGGGGAACGTGTGATTACGCAGTTCACAGCAAGCGGCGACGGCGACCGCATTATTTTTCAGTATCCGGCGTGGGAAGACACACCGCCTCCTGTTGCTGCACACCAGCGTTTTCTTCCGCTGGGTGGAACGAATGGCGGAACGATCCAATGCGAGACGGCGATTGGTGATTGCGGCGATGACAAAGAAACAGGATGGAATGTCGGGCTGAAATATTTTTACCCGCTGGGTGATCAGCTTGCGCAATTGTTTTACCCGGTGTTCACGCTCGAAAACGGAGATCATCTTCTTTTCGATCTGCAATGGGATCCTTTGCTTCCGCTCGATGCGTCGCGTACGTCGTTACGATTTAAAGGCGGACGTTTCCGTCTCATCCAGGAAAGTGAAAATCAATTCCGCATCGAAATGCCGGAACAACACACCTGGTTGCCCAGCAATTTCCGCACGATATACGGTCACCCGGTTTTTCTCATTCCGGATGTTTCATCGCAGTACGCACCCACACTCGTGTTCCAGCCTTTGCCGGGAGCGAACGGTTCATCATCCGGATTTTATCTTGTTCCTGCGGGGGATTTTGTCCTCGCCACCAAAGGCGCGATACTTCCTCCGGGATCACACACGCAGGAATTTCTTGCCGGTCTCGCAGGCACAGAATACGTTTCGTTCATTACGCAATCCATAGAAAGCACAGGCGACCGCCTGCGGTTTTTTCCGGGTTCGCCGGCATACGCGCCGATTTTTCCATTGAAAAATTCCATGTTCAACGCGGCACTAGGAGATTGTCCTCCCGGCGATCTCCTTTGCTCCACGTATACAACATCGTGGATCGGATTTATTCCCGGCAACACCGCACAGGTTCCGGTTTATTATTCGCAACCGGAATCAAGTCCGCTGTTTGCACCGAAAACACCAACGCTCAATGGAGATGCGCTGAATATTCTCAACGTGTATCCCGCGCCTGCTGCTTCGTTCCCGAAAGACAGAACGACTCCGTTTCCCGCTGTTCCGTATACAGGTGCGCGCAGAGCCGGAAAAGATCTCGAAAACCTGCGCGCATTCGAAGAGAGTATTCTCAATCCGTTCCGGCGAAAGAGAATTGCGCAGAACGATGATCGTTCATCGCTGCCTGACGTAGAGACTACTCCGCAGGTGACCACCACACCGCAGGGATTGCTTGCCACCGTGAACGGATTTAACTGGAGCAAAGTCCTGCTCGCGAGGAATGAGCGGAGTGGAAGAAATCTCCAGTTCACCGGAACTCCTGCAATCTCCCGATTGCTCCAGGATGCTTTACAAAGCAACCAGCTTTTCCTGGTGGTCACACTTTCAGAACCGCTCGGCACTTTTGAAAATGCGATCGACATTGAAGGATGGCCATTCACGATCAACGTTGGTGGCGGCAGTGCGGGCGAGTATTCAAACGTGCTCATCTTTAAATTCTGCACGGGCAGTGTACAATCGCGTGCAGCAGATATTAATACGTGGACCAATGCAAGCGAGTTCAATGAAAATCCTGCGGAGGCTTCCGGTTGGTTGTCGAGTTACATTGCAGATGCCGACACCAGGCGTTCACAGGATCCGCGCTTCCAGCATTTTGTCGACATTGTTTCTTCCGATGCATGGAACGGAATTCTCGCACTGAAAGTAGATATCGGTGTCGATAATTTTCCGGACGACCTGAAAGGATTGCTCGGTGGCATTGACCTTTCGCAGTTCAACGGACATCATTTCGGCATCGAAGTGAATTACGTAAAACCGGTTGGGTCGGAACTCACCGTTCCGAAAAGTTCCCTGTTTGGTCTCATCAGTTATTACGATGCCGCGTATGCGCGTTCGAAGGGAATCATGACCGGGACTCCCGGATTTTCACCTACGCCACTCAACCCGGGAATAGACGGATACAATTTCACGGTGTTGTACCTGCAGGTTGTATTCAGCAATTCGACCATCACCGATTTCAGCAGCCAGATCCGTTTATCCGCGACAAGATGGTTTGGAGAACCTGCTGTGGCAAACGGCACGATTGATCTCACCGGTAGTTACGAACGTCACAACGACGAACCAACGTATTCATTCACCACGCTTCAAAACCAGTTCTACCAGTTTTTCATGCGCAGCCAGGTGATGAATTACGTGCAGATCGTTAAGGCGCGTTTCAATACCAATAAAAAACCGGGTTCCGGCAATACGCAGGATGAGCGACAGGATATCAACAGCACGTTTTCGTTCTGGGGGTATATCAACTTCGTGCAGCTTGATGGATTCGATGCATTTTCATTCGGCGATGCAGTTCCCACACGCGGTTCAGTCAACACCGGATTGTATTTCTACAACCTGGCTGTGCTGATGAATTTTGCGCTGGTGAAATCGTCCGACCGTCCGCCGAAGTATTCGGTCGAGAACCGCAACTTCCGTTTTTCTGAAGAACAGACTTCGTTCGATACGTCGCTCAGCACCGTACACAACAACAGTCTCTACCCGAATTTCCCGCTGACGATCACATCGCTCATCAGCAGCAAAGCGGGCACGCTCGATAATCTTGGTTTTGTACCTGTCGATCTGCCGGCAGCTGCAGCGTTCAACGAGCTGGGTGAAAATTGGTACGCATTGGTGTGTACGCTCAATCTCGGAAGCATGGGTGCGCTCGCATCGCTGGCAGGATTTACGGCGAGGCTCGTCATCGCCTGGAGCGAATCAACGGACGCGCCTGCGGTTACTGTGGGAATCAGTCTTCCCGGAACAGGCGCATCGAAAAGTTTTTCATTCCAGAACGTGCTTACGCTAAGTACGGATGCTTTTGTTTTCGATACAGACACAACAAGCCAGCCGGGGCAAACGATTTACTCGCTTCTCCTGCGCAGCATTGGATTAAGCCTGCTTGGAAAAAGATTTCCACCGGGTGGAACAACAAATGTTATCCTTTATGGTAACCCGCAATCGCCCGGGAAGATCGGGTGGTACGGACAATATTACAACGGGTAGACAATGAAGAAGAAGCAAGATAAAAAAACAGGTACGCCGGAAGTTCTGACACTTTACGATATGTTGCTGCGCCTGGTTGTACAAAGTGATCTTTTGAACGGAGAAGTATTCGCCACGTTCGAGCGACGGTTGCGTTTGTTTTTTGCGGAGGAACGCAACGCAGAGATTCGTTTGTTCTTTGGATTCTCCCGCAACCTGGGTCACCGCGCCACTACGATTGGCATTATGAACCGGCTGATCACTTATTTTCCTGCTGGTTCCAATCGAACGATCCGCCTGATATACGATGTAGATCCGGAAGATGAGGATGGCCCTTCGCGCGTAGTAGCGCGACAGGAATTTGCAAATGCGATGGCGCTGTTGGTTCCCGGATTGACTGCACAGGGAGTACTTGATGCAACTCCGTATGCATTGACGAACCGCGTTACATTGCAATTCAATTGTTTTGATCAGCGTGAGGAAGTTCCTTTCCTTCCTGCGTTGGATACCGATTGTTATTTCGCGGTGACTGGTGGCTACGACGATACGCTCAACATCACAGAAACAATTCGAGTGCAGTGCATTCTCGTGCTTGAACCATACCAGTTCACCAAGTACAATTCGTTGAACACAGTTTATTTCCAGGATACCGCGGCGGCACACGGAATACTATTGGGGCCTAAATACAATCGCGAAGGAACCGAAGTTGTAGATAATCTCGTTGGGTATTATGGATTGACATTTACCCGGCGTGCGTATTACCTCCCGGATCCGGTTGTTTCCGGGGCCGAGTGGCAATTATTCCAGAATGGCGATGCATACCGGTATTCGATCGTTCAGCGACTGATGACACTCAGAGAGGCTGGCTCAATCCAGATCATGCCGTGCTATTATTCGGACGGAAGAATTATGTGCAGCAGCAGGGAGTTGCTCTTTAATATGACCAGCGCATTGTTTGAAATGCAGCGTCTTCGCACCGTGGGACGCGTCCCGAATGTTTGTTCAGTGATTGTTGTTTTGGGTGGTATCGAAGATGCCGATTATGCTGCAGTACTTAATCTCGTTAACGTAGGAATTCCACGGTATCCTCTTCTTTCCGCGCGTGGATACGCGTTGCGCAACGCTTACAGGGATCGTTACAACGCTCTCGGAATAAATGCAACGCCTCAGAATATTACTGATGCTGTTGCAGCGGTTGGTAATTCCGGTATCGTTGTTGTACGGTTGGGAAAAGTGCCTCTGTATATCAACAATTACCTGTTTTCCGTTCTCTCTGCCCTTCCGGCCGTATATGAAGGTGAAGGAAGCGCGAGCATGATCCTCAATTCCGGTAAACCATTTCTGCACCTGATATCCCGGGACCTGAATAATATAGCAGAAGGACCTGACCGGGATGCAGCGATACTCACAAACCAGCTTTACCCGACAATACCATTGAACGCTGAGTCGAGCCCCATTGCCAATCGATGTCACATCGATTCGCTCTCTATGGTAAGCACATTTCAGCAGTGGGAAACCGGCTACGAGCAAGACGTGCTTGCATCTTCTCCCGATGAGATCGTTGGCAATTTCATATACGACTCTTACCGCGCAGGGAGCGACAGGTACAATTACTTCGCAACACTCCGGCCATTTTTCAATTCCCCGCTCCAGGATAAACTAATGCTCGGTATGATCTATACGCTCGGGGAAATCAACGGGCGCGCTGAAGAAACAACCAAGGCTCTTGCTTTGCAAAAAACACCATAAAGCCATTCCGGTATGACGCTCGACGAGCTTTACGATAAGATCAAAGATCTCCGCCCCCTGAACCTGGTTCCGGATGTGCTGGACAGTGGAAATATTTTCGATTATTTCTCGGGTGTCATGCTGGATAAAAAATTCGTGATCGATAATCCGGTTGTCACTCCGAAAAGAAATGATGAAGAAGAACTGATCGAAATTGAAGTAGAGGGGACAAGCAATTCATACGGTGTGGCCAATAATCTTCCGGTGAAACTGAAGTTTAAGACACAGTTGAATGAACTTTATATCGAAGCAACCGGCGGCTTTCAAAATTTAACCCTTGCTGTTCCCGGTGTCAGCTGGTTCAACATCAACACGATTTCCATTGACAATAACGTGTATGATGCCGACGTGCTTTCAAGAGGCGTGATCAAAGGAAAAGTCTCTTTGCTACCCAATGTAACGTTCGCGATAAATTACCCAATGGTTGATTCTACCTGGGTACTCAACGCCACGCTCGATACTCCCCTTGGCCTTTCTGATCTCGTTGCGTTGTGCGCAGGTGCAAACCTCGTGCAGAACCTGCCGCCACCGGTGAGAACTTTCCTCGATCTGAAAGTGACCAACGTGGGAATGAGTTACAATACCAAAACGTCGAAGCTCCAATACATCAGCCTGGCGGTAGAGAGCAAAACACCATGGCAAATTCTTCCGCAGCTCGCGCTGAATAAAATTGGCTTGCAGGGAACAATTGCCATGCCCGGATCTGCTTCTTCGAAAGTTTCTTATTCCGTTACCGGTCATTTCCAGATCGGCGATCCGCTGACAAAGAATGGCCTCATCACCGTTACGGCCAACATGCCGGACCTTCAGATCACCGGCAGGCTTGACCGCGGCAGCGACTTGTACCTGAAAGACCTTCTCGGACTTTTTGTCCCGGGAGTTTCCACAGCCAATTTCGAATCGCGGTTTACTGAGTTCCGGTTTTTCGCTGACCCGAACAACAGTAACTATAATCTCAGCGGAACACTCCTCGCCGGCTGGACCATTGATCTGAAATTTATGCAGGTCACGCTGAAAGAAATTTCCGCGAACCTGCAGTACATGAACAGCAACACCACGGGTGGATTATCGGGCGTGTTTGAATTGTTGCCTGCTGCTACCGAAGACGAAGATCCGATTGTGATGGAGGTGAGCGCTGAGCATCCGAAAGCGGGAGATGGATGGATATTCAGCGGAAGACTTGCCGACGGAAGTTCCATTGATCTCAAAAAAATTCTAGAACGTTTTCTCGGTATTGGAATTCTTCCGGCGAGTGGAAAGATCACTGTCAAAAGCCTGGACGCAACGTTCGAGACCAAGACGGGCGACTACTCGTTTGCCATCAGTATCGACTGGGGAGAACTTTTCGGCAAAGACATTCCGCTGACCATAAGCGACACCACGCTGAACATTTCTTCGAAATCCAGTGTACGCACCGGTTACATTTCCGGCACCGCCGATTTCAAAGGCGTTGCCCTCAAACTGCGCTATGATTTCTCAAACAACCCGGAGCAGGCCGACTTTGTAACGTTTACCATTTTCGATATCGAATTCAAGATCAATACAACCAAACCGGATTATATTCTCACGATTAAACCGAAAGGTAAAACGGTTGGCGATCTTGTTACATTCCTCGTCAATGCAGCTGCACGCCGTTCCGGAATTTCATTGCCTGCACCGTGGGATGTGCTCAATACAATTTCGCTCGACAGCTTCGAGTTCTCAGTCAACTTCACGAAGAAGAAAATCGGGTTTAAGTACGACATCAGTACGAACCTCGGATTCGTGAATATCAAAAGCATCAGTCTCTACTATTCATTCAACAGCGCAGGTGCAGACAAAAAAGTGGAGATCGGTCTCGAAGGATCGTTCCTCGGCCAGGCTATGCCACCACCGTGGGATGTACTCAAATCCGATAGCGCACCGAAAGTTCCCGGGAAAGGAAACGGAAAATTCGATTTGAAATTTCTCGGTGTCGGTCAACTCGTAGGCGTAAACATGCCGTCACCTACGTCGGTGAAAATGGCAGTCGATAATTTATCGGCCGTATTTAAAAATCCACCGAAACCAGGTTCAGGACTTGTGTTCGATCCTTCGGTGAACTGGCTGATAGGAACGCGTTTCGTATTGCTCAACATGATCAGTATCGACGGCGTGTTCTATGATCCGTTGTTGTACGGTTTGGGCATCAGCGTCACCGACGGAAAATTCAAGAACCTGAAATTCGAAGTGCTGTACAAAAAAGTCAGCGACAATATTGGCGTGTACCAGATACTGCTTCAGCTGCCTTCGTTCATTCGACAGATGGAATTCGGTGCCTTGTCAATAACGCTGCCAAACATCGGCGTGTGGATTTACACCAACGGCGATTTCAAAATCGATTTCGGTTTTCCGCAGAACGGAGATTTCTCTGGCTCTTTCGGTGTGCAGTTCCTGCCGTTTGTAGGTGCAGGCGGTTTCTATTTCGGAATGCTCAGCACAGAAACAGCTCCGCAACTTCCGAGAGATTACAACCGCAACTGCGGAAGCTTCGACCCGGTGATTGTGTTCGGTGTCGGCCTGCGTATCGGCCTTGGAAAATCGATCGACAAAGGAATCCTGAAAGCCGAACTCAGCCTCACGCTGCAGGGAATTATTGAAGGGACCATTGCGTTCTTCAACGCGTACCCGGCAGCGATGAATATGTTGTCTGCTGCGAATGACAACCGCCCGGTGTATTACTACATCCAGGGACAGATTTCCATCGTTGGAAAAGTGTATGGCGAGATCAACTTCGCGATCATTTCAGCTTCGCTCGAACTCACCGTTACACTTTCGGCGCGCGCTGTGATCGAAGCGTACCAGGCAATGCTCATCAATTTCACCGCGAGCGTTTCTGTTTCACTGAAAGTGAGTATTAATCTTGGACTTTTCTCGATCAGCATACGTCTTTCATTCAACACGAGCATCACCCAATCATTCACGCTTGGTTCGTACGATCCGGGTGCGCCATGGAATTGCGGACGACAGTTAACACAACGACGTCCGAAATTACTTTCATTAACTTCGGAGAACACCTGTCCGATTATTCCCGATATGAAATGGCAACCTATTTATCTCTGCGCCGATTGTACGCTCAAGCCGGTTGAACTTTATTTTGCTCCGCAGTTCACGGTGACCACCGACATTATTCCTTCGGTCGCCGCCGAAAAAAATCCACGTGGTGTAGCCATGATGTACATCCGCAGCCAGGGACTTATGCCCGGAGAACCTTCACCGTTCAGCGTTCTTTCACGGGGAATTCTCACCTGGGTGTTCAACGCGTATTACAACAAGGATCTTCCCCGCCCGGTTGAGCAAGACGTGCTCGACAAAACAGTTACCGTCGCAGAGCTCCAGGAAATGTACTGCTATCTCTCGCAGGATCGTTTCAGCGCGGAAACAGAACCGTTCACGTACGAACAGATCATCGCATTTCTCTCGAACCATTTCGAATTTTCTGTGATACTGCCGCCGGAAGTTTCTACCAGTGATACTGAGACCAGCATCTTCCCGCTTTTTCCATTGCTGACAATGGAAACACCAGCCGGGAAAGTTGATTTCGACCGCGACGCGTCCATTCAGTTTACACCGGAACAACTTGTGGAAATCAAAAATTATTTCCGCCAGCTTTCCGGCCGCACGGAAAGGTCAAACATCAATCCTGATCCAATTGTTGAGAAGGAGTCACTCGCACGTTACGTGTTTATCGACTTCTTCACCATGATCGCGAAAGAAGCTGTACAGGCTGCAATGGATAAACTGAAATCGCTTCAGTCGGAAGTGAAGCCCGGTGAAACGCTCGAAGGTCTCGCTGCGAAATACAAAAACTCCGGCATCACCATCGAAGAGCTTGCGTTTGCCAACCGGATGCGTAAAGTCCATCGCGGCGCGCGCCTAGCTGTTTCGGGTGCAAAGTATACCGTCCGTCAGGGCGATACATCGCAAACCATTGCGAAACGTTTTAGACTTGCACCGGCGTTGCTTGAAAATTCAGGTGCGTCGTTGAGTCATGGACAAACATTGATACTGCCCGATCTTTTGCACCACGCCAACGAAGGTGAAAGCCTGCGCAGCATTGCCGGACAATACCGCATCAGCGTAGAAGAGCTTGCTGTGCAGAACCGCGCCATTGAAAATATTTTTGTTCCCGGAAAACGGATCGTATATCCGAATGTAGAAAGCATGAATGCCGGCGAGTTGCTGGATATTATGCAGGAACAATTTGTATTTGATCACCTCGCGGGATTATCTGCGCGCGTATTGCTGCAAGGTCTGCGTCCGCCTTCTCCGCCCGACAGTATTTACGCAGGCGAGCCGGCAGCGTTCTACGCACTTTCACTGCAGCAGTTTGATGCTTCTGCATTGGAAGAAGGAACAAACATCAGCATCGGTATTACAGGTGGCGTTGCGCTCGACTGGTTGAAAATTGATGGAGGCACTTCACTCACCATGCCGGTAACCGCAGACGTGCTTACGCTGCTCTCTGGTCTTGAAAGTGCAGCGTTCCAGCCGGAGATCACCGGCCCGTCGGTATTGCAACTCGCAGCATTGCGTCCAAGAAATTTCACGCTCGCTACGCAGATTGAGTGGAGGAAAACAGAATCCAGTCTCAACGTATCTGATCCTTCCATCTGGCCGCTGTCTTCCGAACTGGTTGCACTGCTTCAGTCGGGACGCAAACCGTTGCCAACGCTCAGCCTGTTTACACAAGTTCAGGAACACGACAACGCTGTATCAAAACCAGAACCTGTTCCGGATCCGACCTGGTCAATGAGGCTCGACATCCAGTTGCGTCGTGTACCCGGTGGCGACAAAACCATGTACGAGCTCTCCGGTACGGGACAAAGCGGTGCGAGCCTGCTGGAACAATTGCTGCGCTTTTACGCGGCCTCTCCATCGGATGTGATCAAAGACGTGAACCTGCTCTATGCACCTGCGCCTGCAGAAGCCGGGCAACAAGGTCCACCAAGCGGATTGCAATCAGATCCGATAGCGAACACAAAATTATTCATCGTTCAATCCAACCTCTCGAGTGTTTCGCATCCACCGGCGACTGCCTTTTTGCTGGGTGATGCAGCTAGCGATTCAAATCTCGTTGGACAAACAGGAATTGAATTCCTCAAATTACTTTGGGAGTGCAGCATAACCGGCACTGGCGGATTCTTCCTGTATTACGCAGCGGATACTTCCGGCAGAAGCCTGCCCGATTATTTGTTCAACGCAACTCCGGATGCGTCGGTCACGTTGCTCGTTACGTTGAATCTCACAGCAGGTGTTCCTGGTTTTGTGAACAGCGTTGTGCTTAACCAAACCATTGATCCGTCGCATGAAGTTCTGTTCGCGCAGGCTTCGTTCCCTGCAGTGACGCACACGATGGAACCTGGCGAAACATTGCATGATTTAACGCGAAGGTTCTACACCAACCTTTCCACAATTGCGCGGGAAAATGCAGGAGTGAGTTTGAACACCAAACAAGCGCTGCGGGTGCCGGCGCGACGTTACCGTCTGAAAAAAGGAGAAAACCTTTCGGACATTTCCAAACATCACGGTTTGCTTGCAGCTGAAGTGAGTACTGCAAACGAGCAGGCCGGCTCGTGGAAACCACAGGTGGGAGAATGGATGCTCATTCCTTCAGGGCAACATGAAATTGCTCAAGACACAACGCTCGCTGCTTTTGCCGCGCACTACCATGTGAGCGAAGTGGAAGTGCTGCACGCCAACCGGCATGTGGCCAATTTGTTTGCTGGTCCGCTTCAGTTCGACAACACCATTGAGGAAAAAATTTCGCTTGCACCAGCGGGCAGCGTCGGATTTACGATGAGCAGAAAAAATCCTTCGCTCGTTTCTGATCCGTACCAGCGCCAATTGCTCGAGTTGTATAACCTGCTCGAATACCGCATCGCGCCACAAGGTATTTTCAATGGCAGCAACCCGGCGATTCCTTCCGGTCCCGTTGACAATACCGGGTATGATCCGAACGATACAGAAGCAAGTCTTGCACCGCCGCCGCTTACTGGGGAAGACTGGCAGTACGAAAATATTTTCCCGGTATTTGCTTTCGTAAAAGATGTTGATCCACCTCAGCCGGGCCTTCCTGATCCCGCGCAAAATCCATACCGCCCGATTTTCGGCAGCGCCAAACAACAGGTGGAAATCGAATTCAACTGGAATGATATTTTCGGAAACAGTCTTGCGGTTGATGTATCCAACGAAGCAAGTACGTGGCCGAAACTTCCTATCCCGGTAGGTTATACTGATCAACTGATCGCGTTGACGCAATGGCGGAATGTATTGCCGGGTTACGTGGTTCGCCTCGTGAACGGCACACCGAAGCTTGAAGTAAATTTCCGTTTCCTCTCCGACCGTTATACGGATATTGAAGATCCGGAAGCACGACGCAAGAATGCTGCAACGGATCAGGAACAATACAAATTGCTGTATTACCAGCTGGGCCAGGAAGACGTCACTGTTTCGTTCTCGACCACAATGGATCACGCGCAGGCGCTGATGAAGATGAAGCAAACGCCGAAGGAACTGCTCGGAGTGTACGTTGGCCAGGTGTATGCATTCCTCGACGAAGTAGCCAAAGGAAATGAAACACCTCCTCTTCCCGATGATATTTCTATTGCATGGCCGATCGCTGACCAGAACCCGGCGAACATTTTCCTGCTCAATGTAAACATGACGATCCAGCGCGAACTTGATCTCGTCACTGATGAATTCAAGGACCAACTCTCGTGCAGCACAGTTACAAGCGTGATCAAACCGGATCTTGTGAAGAGCAGTGCATTGCTCCAGGATGAAATTGATCAGCCACTGACGCTGAAAGATTTTGCGATCAACTTCGAGCTGGCGTTCCCGGAACTGAAAGTGCTCACCGGTCCTCCGGCAGTGGCCGACGGTGAAGCGACGGATCAGATATGGCTCGCACGTTTCAGCGAAGCCACGAACGGAATCTGGTTGTCGATACTCAGCGCCGGCAATCCGTTCTACTATGCAGTGAAGCCGCTTTCCGTGAACCTGATCACGAACAACGTGCCGGTGTTCCGTTACACGAGCGGAAATTTCATTGGTACTTCGCCGACAATGGATAAGCTGTTCAGCAGCGTGGATATGGAAACGCACGCTGCTGCATTCCTCGCCGCGGTCGATCTTTTCCTTTCTTCGCAATACGTGATCAATGCGTGGATGACACAGAATTCCACGGAACCTGTTCCCGGGATTGACCACTGTTCCGACGAGCCTCCGTACGAGATCATCATCCAGGCAAAGAGAGATATTGCTGCTGCTATTTCCACGCATCTGTTCCCGGTATTCGACGCACCGTGGCCGGATGATCCGCACCAGCGCCACGCGCGCGAATCGTTGAGACAGGAATTGCTTGTGCAGTTGTCGAACGCGTACTCCATCAATACAGTGGTGCAGTTCGATACCTGCGTGCAAGCACAGACAGGTCTTCCTGCAAACATTTACGGAAAGCCACTCGATACTTTGGACAACACGACCGATGCGGTGCCGTACGGATTGAGCACGTCAAAAATTCCGATGCCGGTTTCCGCTGCAGAATCCTGCAAGGGCCGTCAGCAAGGCAACAGCTACCTCACGTTCATGTTCAGCTCCACCAACCCGGATGAAAAACCGTACGTGACGTTGCCGCTCAATTACGTGATCAGCGCACTCGAAATAAATATTGAAGAAGTACCGGGCATCGAAGATTACAAAGCATCTGATTGGCTGAGCTTCGTGTTGCCGTTCACCGTCGATGGAATTTCCACTTCGCTCGGTGAGCTCAATATTCCGGTTCCGTTGCGCGCATATCCTACGCCACCTTCCGTGCTGGACCAGGAAGTTACACCGGTTATTGCGCAGGGAGACTCCGGTCTGCGCAGGGTGCTGAACGATACAGATGATCTTCAGCGGGCGAAGGAATGGACGTACTCGTACATGTACGATTACCGTGGTGCGGGGCAGGATACAATCGATGCGAACGTTCAGACGAACGTAGACACACGATCTTCCCTGCTTGCAAAAGATGCGCTTTCCGATCCTGATCTGTTCATGGCACTCATGCAGTTTGGTGAATCGTATCCGTTGATCCAGGATGACCTGAACAATTACCTGTTGAAAGGCACGGACGCGAAATACGCGATGACCGCGATGCAATCGTTCGCATGGCTTACCTGTCGCGTTGCCAAAGCATGGGGCAATTGGGCAAACGACCGTTTGACTTACGGAGCGCGGTTCATGGGAGCATTGAGTTACGATTACGCCATTGCGCAATCCGCGTTCATTCCACCACCAACTCCTCAATCGCCAAAAGCACCAGCGAAAGAATACCTGATGGTAACTATCACATCGAAGAACAGTGCAGCGTTGCCTGTTGTGAACATCGAAGGTTACGATGCTGTTCCGCCTCCAGCACAGGAAAAAACAGGTAAGAGACAGTCTGCGTCAAGCCGGCAGTTTATTTATAAAAAGCACGACTCAGAAGAATTCCTCGCTTACGATGCAGGTCTGCGGACTACGCGCCGTACCATTGAGATGCCGGAGCCGTTCGATATTCTTACCGAAGAAAATGCATCGGGTGGAATTTCGATTGTCCGTAACCAGATGCTGGGACCGGGACGAACTGTTATGAATGATTTCATTTACAGAACGCCGGTCATCCGGATGATCAATCCTGCAATGCCGCTGCTGCGTCCGTACGTGGAAATCCGGATGAACAAATATTCTCCGGGAGGAAATCAAACGATGGTTGTTTTTCTTTCCAACTTCATGAAGGCCATGTTTGCTGAAATTGAACAACCGGGAGTTACTGTTCAGCGCCGTATGTCGTTGAGCACGTTTTACAGTTACGACCTGCTTCCACGCGAAGGAGATCCGGAAAGAATATTTGCGCCGAAACTTCCGGTGCTCATGATTCCTCCGTTTGATTTCAATATCCCGGGCGACTGGAACAGCAGCGATCCCGACAGCTTTGCATCCAAAGTGGCGGGAGCGATCGTGCAGTGGTGCGATATGACCCGTCCTGAACGCAATGCCGGTGTGCTTTCGTTTACGCTCTCGTTGTATTCGGCGCTTACGGATTCGAACCTGCCGGTACTTACGCTTGATCCGATCCTGCTCGATATTTCCCTTGTGACTGATATGGAGCCGAACGGGAAATAGGGTAGTGGCTCAGTTTGAAATAATTTATTCAATGTCGCAAGAATGGAAAACGGTTGAAACCGTTTGGCAAACTCACTGTGTTCATTGCCGGGGGCTTAAGCCCCTGGCAATGAACAACCCCAGATCGCTCAACCGCTTAAGCGGTTTTTGGTAGCCAAAATGAGCCAGTGCCGGAAATAGAATTACGTTTGTGAAGAGTGAAGGATAACTATGGAGTCAGAGCTATTGCCCGATAAAGAAAAAACGATTTGCCTGAGCATGATCGTGCGCAACGAAGCAAAAGTAATTGCACGTTGCCTGCAGTCTGTTCTTTCTGTGATCGATTATTGGGTGATCTGCGATACCGGCTCAACCGATGCTACGCGTTCAATCATTTCAAAAACGCTGAAGAAAGTCCCGGGAGAATTGCACGAACACTCGTGGGTCAATTTTGGTTTCAATCGCACCACGGCGTTCCGGCTTGCTGAAGGGAAAGCAGATTACGTGCTCTTCATCGATGCAGACATGATCCTTAATGTGCACGAAGCGTTCAAGTCACGGTTAAATGCCGATGCCTACCTGCTGCGTTACAACGGGGCGCTGGATTACTGGCAAACGATGCTGGTGAGTGCTGCACACCGCTGGGAATATGTTGGCCCCACACACGAATATGTGCATGCGGCAACAGCAGCAGCTCCGCACAAACTGGACTCGATCAGTCTCACGCATTTCGCGGACGGAGGTACGCGTTCTGATAAATTCGTGCGCGATATTCGCCTGCTTACAGAGGCACTTGAAAAAGAACCGGGCAACACGCGTTATCTTTTTTATCTCGCGCAAAGTTATAATCACATTGGTGAACACAGCCAGGCCATACGCTATTACCGCGAACGTGCAGCAGCGGGAGGATGGGAAGAGGAAAGCTGGTATGCACTGTACCAGGTGGGCGTGATGCTCGAAGAATCGCAGGCACCGCGAGAGCAGATTTTCGCTGCGTACGTGGAGGCGTTTGAAAATCGTCCGCAACGTGCAGAACCTTTGTTCCGGCTCGTCAGATGGCTGCGCATACAGGAACGCTACGCCGAAGGATTACTGTATGCGGAGAAAGCATTGACGGTCGCATATCCTACGGATATTCTTTTCGTGGAAAAACCAGTGTACGAATACAACCTGCTTTTCGAGTATGCGATCTGCGCGCATTACGCGGGGAATGCAGAAGAAGCGGTGCATGCAAATTACCGGGTGATCGGTCATCCATCGACTCCGCGTTTCATCGCGCAACAGGCCGTGCGTAATACAGGTTTCAGCTTGGCGAAACTGGTCGATGAAAAAAAATCTGCATCATCGCAAAAAATACGTGTCGCAGGTTTTTCATTTGATATTGATCAGCGTTGTGGTTCCGGGCTGTCGCTCAAATATTTGATGGCATACCTGGCCGGAAACGAATGGCCGTGTACTACCGGACCGGATGTGCGCGATGAAGATGCACTTCGTCAATGGTCTCCTGAATTGATGGTCAGTCAGCAGTGGGCCATACTCGAAGCGTTTGACATCGCGGCTGCATTGAAAATTCCGCTCGTACAATACGTGCACGGCCCTGGTCAATATGAACGGACGTTGCTGGAAAATAAAGGCGCGTCTTTTTGTATTTTCTGTTCTGCCGCGCAATATACTGCCGTGAAAAACCAGTATCCCGACATGGAGGGGATTGTGTTGCACCCGATTGTTTTGCCTGCAGCGCGTAAGCGAAAAAGAAAAGGAAGTTACATTACGCTGGTTGGCACCACGGCCGAAAAGGGACTGCATATCTTCCTGGACCTTGCGCGAAAGATGCCGCGTGAAAAATTTCTCCTGGTGGGCGATCGCGAAAGCAAAAGGAAACTGCCGGCCAACGTAACGACATTACCAGCGACAGAAAACATGAATAAGGTGTATGAAGACACGCAGCTGTTGCTGGTGCCGTCTGTCGATGAATCGTACGGACGCGTGATCGTGGAAGCCGCGATGTTGGGTGTTGTATCGGTGGTAACGGATTGCCGGGGCATTCGCGAAGCGACAAATTTTGAACACGCGGTTTATATCCGTGATCGGGAAGATGTTTCTGAATGGGTGAGTGCAATCCGAAATGTCCTGGCTTCACCGAAGGAACACTCGGAAAAACCGGCGAAGCTTTTGGCGTCGATGTACCCGGAACTTGAGTTGGAGTATGTAAAGATAAAGCTGGCGGAGTGGGCAAACCGGAACCAGATTAATCGTTTGTAAACGTTTGTTGTCGGCTATGATTGTAAAATGATTTAACTTTTCCTTTAAATACATTTATCAGTAGACGATTCATTCAATAAATTTCATTCGCAAAAAATGGCAAAAACCCTGGCTGAACATTTCGATCCCGCTAATGGACCCAAAAGAATTCTTTCACTCGACGGTGGTGGTATCCGTGGCGCACTCACGCTGGGTTACCTGAAAAAAATAGAAACCATTTTGCGCGCCAAAGAAAACAATCCGGCCCTTGTACTCAGCGATTACTTCGACCTGATCGGCGGTACTTCAACCGGCTCAATTATTGCAGCGGCACTTGCAACGGGAAAAACAGTTGACGAGATTGTGACATTGTACATGCAGCTGGGCGGTCAGATATTTGGCGAGAAACACGATTGGTGGAACCCGTTTGAAACACGGAAATACCTGAGAGCAAAATATAATTACGCCGCACTGGCAACTAACCTGGAAGCTGCTTTCCCCGACATTACGCTGGGTAGTGACAAACTAAAAACAGGTTTGTGTATTGTTGCGAAGCGGGCGGACACCAATAGCACGTGGCCATTGATCAATCATCCCGGTGGAAAGTTTTATGATTCGAACGTTGGCAGAAATAAAAATATTCCGTTGTGGCAGGCCGTGAGGGCAAGCAGTGCGGCGCCTACCTATTTCGCGCCGCAAATGGTTGATGTAGGTGATGGGCAAAGTGCTGCTTTTGTTGATGGCGGCGTAAGCATGGCCAATAATCCAGCGCTGACTTTATTGATGGTGGCCACGCTCAAGGGTTTTCCTTTCGGATGGGAAATGGGAGAGGATAAACTCACGCTTGTTTCTGTTGGAACGGGATACAGTGTGTTCAACAAAAAAATCAAGGAAATCGAAGACGCGTGGCTTTTAAGTTGGGCGAAGAACGTACCGGAGATGCTGATGCAGGATGCCAGCTGGCAGAACCAGGTCATGTTGCAATGGATTTCTGATTCGCCCACCGCGCACGAAATTGACTCGGAGATAGGAACGCTGGGTGCGGATTTCCTTGGAGGGAAAGCGCTTCTGAAATACCTGCGTTACAACTTCCCGATCACGGAAGAAAAATTAAATGGTTTGGGATTCGAACAGAAATTTAATAGTGAAGATGTTGCGAGCCTGGTAGAAATGAGTAATGCGGGAAACAGGCAGTTGTTGTATGAGATCGGGACGGCGGCGTCGGAAACAATTCAATCAACTCATTTTGATTAGATCACTTTTCACATTCAGGCTATGGAATACGCGTACGAAGTTTTTTTAAGCTACAAAAACCATCACGTCACCAATCCGTGGGTGATTAAGTTTGAGGAAAAACTGAGTTACTGGTTAACCCAGGAACTTGGAGGTGAAGAACCCAGAATTTTTTTCGATAGACATACGATAGAGACGGGAACGATATGGCCAAATGAATTGAGAGACGGAATTAAAAAATCCAAATGTCTGCTTTGTATATGGACCCCGCAGTATTTCAGATCGAAGTGGTGCCTTTCCGAATGGCAGAGTTTTGAAAAGAGAGAGCAGCTTGCCCAGGGATCCAAGCTAATACTCCCGTTGAAATTTCATGATGGAGAACACTATCCTGAACAAGCCCAGTTGCGACAAATTTTGGATGTTTCGAATTACACCAACACCAATAGCGCGTTTTGGGAAACAGCTAAAGCAATTGAACTGGAGGATAAAATAAAAGACCTTTGTAAGGATTTGGCGCGGGCAATAAATTCTGCTCCAGCGTACGATGTCAATTTCCCGCTGTGGATTGAGAAGGACGATCCCGAACCACCAACAAGCACCCGACAAAAACTTTAAAATGGATATTGATTCAATGCAGAGATTGGGGAAAGTCATCACCTTCTATTCGTTTAAGGGTGGAGTGGGTAGAACGATGGCCTTATCGAATGTTGCCGCGTTGCTGGCCAAGTGGCAGAAAAAAGTTCTTATTGTTGACTTCGATCTCGAAGCTCCCGGAGTTGAGAAGTATTTCACCTCGTCCGATTTCAATTTGTCCACAGAGAGAAGTGAATGTCCTGGAGTTGTTGATATACTCACGTCGTTCTGGTTTGAGACTTCTGCAATTGATTGGAGCGATTGTGTGATCACTGCAAGCTCCCCAAAATATGGTGTTACCTGTGACATTCTGACAGCTGGCAAAGACACGGCTGCATATGCATCGAACCTGCAAAACCTGAATTGGGACTCGCTTTTTGAAAAGTATAATCTGGCTGAGAAGCTGGAAAGGATGAGAAATGAGTGGAAGAAAAAGTATGATTACATTTTGGTGGATAGCCGCACTGGGATTTCAGACATTGGAGGAATTTGCACAATCTATTTACCGGATATCATTGCATTTTTATTTACCACGAACGACGCAAGTTTAAATGGTTCTGTCGACGTGATAAAAAGAGCGAAGGCGTCAAGAGATAAACTGGCATACGATAGAAGCCTCCTGGTGACTATTCCAATTCCTTCCAGGGACGAAAGCAGGACAGAATATGAATCTTCACTCAAGTGGAAGGATAAATTTGCGGACAAACTCGACTCATTGTACGCCGATTGGTTGCCGATGGATGCCCCCGTTAAATCAGCGATAGACCTGTTGAAAATACCATACGTTCCTTACTGGAGTTTTGGCGACAGGCTTCCCGTACTTGAGGATGGCACTACGGAAGGCAGCATCGGATTTTCTTATGAACGGATAGCGTTGTTGATCGCTAATGATTTCGATTGGACCAAAACCAGGACTGGCCTTACTTCTGATGAGGTCGGGAATATTGTTGAGAAAAATGAGCGTCTCTCGGAAGAACTTGATGCCAGAATTGAACAGTATATTGTAAACAGACTAGATGTGCAGATAGAATTTTACGCCAAACAAGGGCTTAAATTTAAGTGGTTTAATATCACTAGCTTGGCCGGACAATTTTCCTCAGCGTTGATTCTTCCAACACTCATCTTCTCCCGGCTGTCGGACGAGTTCAGTTCGTTTACGGGAATACTGTTTAGTGCAATTCTGGCCGTGCTGATCGCGATACAGGCTGCAAGTAATTGGAAAACAAAAAGTGAAAAGTATATAGTGATTTCACAGGCATTGAAGCACGAAAAATTCAAATTTATGAGCTTGCCGAAAAATAGAAGGATCAGAAAATTTCAGTCTTTCGTTAGTGAAATTGAAGATATTCTTGCGAACGCAGACCGTAACACATACCGAATGGAAGTAAAGGAAACACGTCGCATGAAAAAATAATTGATCTATGGAAACAGAACGCACCAACGGCCCCTTTTGCTTCGTCATCACCTCCTTCGGCTCCAAGCCCAATATCAAAGACCTGCATCAAAGAGTTGCGGATGGTAAAGGCGGACCTGTTCAGCAAATTCAGTTTGATGAAATATATAAGCAACTGATCGAACCCGCCATCCGCAAAGCCGGCATGGAACCACTCATCGAGCATGAAGAAAAAGCCGGAGGCATCATCCACAAAACCATGTATGAGAAAATCATACTCGCCGAATTTTGTGTTGCCGACCTGACGAACGCCAATCCGAATGCATACTACGAATTAGGTATGCGTTATGCGACAAAGCCGTTTACAACCATACCGATGATTGCTTCTTCGCATCATCCACCGCCATTTGACGTCGCGCCAAACCGGTTGTTTACGTATGGTGTTGACAACGATTTTAAGTTTTCGGACCTGGCAGGTGATCTCGCCCGTCTGGTTGTGCGGCTGGAAGAATCCAAAGCGAAAAGAAGCACCGACAGTCCGCTCTATGATCTCGTGAATGGAATTTCCTTCAACAATTCGGTCGCGCACGAGAAGACAGATGTGTTCAGGGAGAAAGTGGAGTACGACAAGAAGATCAAGCAGGAACTTGCGTATGCACGAGCGAAATCTCCGGTAGGAAATGAAACGAAAAAAGAAGTGCGTACTGCCGCAATCACTGCGGTTGTAAAAAAATACACCCCGCTCGAAAATACTGAAACAGGTGTGATTATTGACATGATGATCTCTTACAGGAATATTGAAGCGTTTGCGGAGATGCAGGCGTTCATTGAATCCATGCCGCGCTATGTTTTTGAAACGGTGATGGTGCAGGAGCAGTATGCATTTGTACTGAACAGGAATGGAGGCAAGAAAAAGCCGGTGGATGAAGTCATGATCGACAAAGCGGAAGCTGTGCTGGAAGGTGTTAAGGAAAAAGAGAAGGCGAGCAGTGAAACCTACGGAATCTGGGGAAGAATTTATAAAGACAAGTTTGAACGCGCTTACGATTCAGGCGATAAAGCAGAAGCGAAAGTGCATCTCAAAAAAGCATGCCAGATCTACCAGCTGGGATTTGAATTCGATCCACGCGATGCATATCCCGGTGTAAATTATGTTACCTGCCTGGAACTCCTTGGAGAGCATGCTAAGGCCCTGCGTCTTTTGCCTGCAGTGGAATACGCTGCTCTTGCCAAGATGAAAAGAAAAAAACCGGACTATTGGGACTACGCCACTTTGCTGGAGTTGGCAGTTATTGAAAATAAATACGACGACGCCGAGGAATTTTACCAGGAAGCCAAGCCCATCGCCACCGAAACGTGGATGCTGGGTACGACAAAGAAAAACCTGGAGAAGATTTTGAATTATAGAAAGGAGAGGGGAGAGGGTACAGGAGAGTTGGAGTCTTTGCTTGCGAAATTTTCGTAGTCATTTCTGCCGGAAGTCTCTCTTGAAAAAAACAGGTTTACTTCCGAGTGGGGGCCGGTCTATCGCGGGTTGTCCGTATATCTCACGGATCAGATCAATGTAAGTATTCTTAAAGTTTTCATCTTTGCGGGCATCCAGGTGAATAAATTGTCGCATGAATACCGGAATACTTTCTTCAGCACTACCTGCACGTAGCACGGGAATTATTTTTTCGTTAGTTACCTGGGCATTATAAAGGCCTGCATTGATGATTGAATACTCACGTCCCACTCCCCCCTCTCTTTTGTCGGCCTTCAACTTATAATTGGGGGTGAAAATAATTATGACTTTGTGCGCTTTTGCAATAGAGTCCTCGACGAAGTGCGGCACATTCTTTCCAGGCCTCAGGTAGTAACTATCGAGGATAACATCAATTCCGTTCGCACTCATGCGATCGGCCAGGTTCAAGACCCATTGCTTGTGTTCCTCGGTGTCCCACGAATAGGATATAAAAACGATTGGACTTTCTTCGCCTCCCGGTGTGGTTTCGATCACGGAAGCATCGGTCGTTGTCGGTTTGTGGCCCAGCAGCTCGTCAATAGTTTCTACATCCTGATCGGTGTGTGGTCTTACGATGTCAAGTACCCGGTTTATTACACCCATCCGGCTGGTTGGACTTAAACTCGTCAGGATGTCGTAGAAATAAAATCTTCGGTTGGTACTTTTCCCTTCCAGGTTTCTCTGCGTAATGAACAGCGTGTAGTCGGGAAAATCAGGTTCAACTTCTCTGACAAGATCGATAAAGCGCTGGCCGGAAAAATAGGTCGTTGAATTTGTTTCAACATCTATTAACTCAAACAGTCGATTGTACACCGTTAACTCAATCTGCTTCTGCGCGACTGATTTTTTTCTACGTCTAATGATCACGAAAACAATGACCAGGCCAACCAGGATTCCCACAAGGAGCAAACCGGCAATGACATTTTTACTTTGAACTTGTTTTCCCTCGTTCCCACCCTGTTTTAACTGTTCAATGCTATCGTGCAGCAATGCTTTTTGTGAATCAGGCGGGATGCTTTTGCGTAAGGCTTTGGCCAGGTTCAGTGACTGATCATTCACGATCGTATCCTGATTGTTATAGGCCAAGTATTGACTATAATTCTGGCTCGCCAGGGCATAGTCTTTCAGGTCGAAGTAAATATTGGAGAGTACATAATAAGCATTTTTAATACCCGTTGGACTTTCACATTCGTTTGCCGATCTCAGAGCCATCTCGCCATATTTGATCGCCTGCTTGTACTGCTTTGTTGTTCGGTTGAAGTCGGCCAGGTTCAAATACGAAACAATAAGTCCTGGCCGGTCTCCATCTTCCTTTTTCATTTCAATACTTAGGTCATAATTCTCCATCGCCAGGAGATAGAGGTGTTTGCCGCTTAAGCTATCCTTCCGCGAATAAGCTGAATCGCTTTGATCGGCGTAGATATTGCCTATGTTGTTATAGCAATAGCTCTGACCGGAATTTGACTCAATATTTATATAGTAGGTCAGAGACTTGCGGTAGTGTTCCATGGCCAGACTATTTTTGCCCTGCTTATAATAAACAATACCCATGTTCAGGTAAACGGTGGCCAGGTACCTGGAAACGTTTTTTCCTGTTTTTGCTTGTGCTATACATATAACGAGACCCTTATTAAAATATTCAAGTGCTTTGGGAAAATCTTTCTGACTTGAATAGAGCAAGCCAAGGTTGTTATATGAAATAACCATGTTCAGGCTATCCTTTTTTCGCTCTTTGATGGATACAGACAGTAAATAATAGTATAGAGATGAATCGTAATTCTCCCTGTACATGTATATAAGTCCAAGATTGTTATACGAACCCGCAAGACCGATACTGTCGCGAAGCGCCTGTTTGGCTTTAATTGCAGTGGCATGATATCCAATTGCAATATCATAGTAGCCTTGTTCCTGGTTAAAACCTCCGAGATTATTGCAGGACTGGGCAATTCCTTTTTTGAAATTCAACCGCCTGGAAAGCAATAAAGCAGAATTGGCTGCGAGTGTTGCGCTGTCATAATCCCCGTCATAAACGTACAGCACGGAGAGTGCAATAAAATGATTTACTTTGGTCGTATCCTCCTTTTCATGTGCAAGAATAGTCTGTATCGAATCAATTTTATTTCGCTGAGCATGCAACGCTCCCGAAACAAGAAAAAAGATAATGGAGAAAGCACATATTCTCATAACTGGAAATTACTCCCTTTTTTCCAAATGATGGTTGGTAACAAGCGCTTACAAACGCGTAAACTTTGCAGGAACGCGATGTGCAAGCATCCAATCCTGCACTAGCGAGGTAAAGGGTGAAATTTCCGGTAGGTGGTAGGTCCTGCAAATTTTCCGTTTGACCAGTATAATACTTGTCTTTGGTTTGAGAGTAAAGTATGTAAACGTAAAACGGCATAAACTAAAAAGTCTTCCACTACAGAAGACTTTCGTGGAGAATACCGTCCCGAAAGCATTCGGGAGAACCGGTCACCTCTTCATCCCGAAAGCATTCGGGACGAAGCGCCCTGGCCACATGAGCTAATTCCCTTTCGCAGGCTGATCATCCACTCGATATACTTTCTGCTTTTCTTCCGTTTGATTTCGTTTTCTCTTTTGATCGCTTCAGAGCGGGTTGAAAATTCTTCGGAATACACCAGCATCCAATCCTGTGCCGACGAAGTATATGGAGACATCCCACTTTCATGAAACGTAAGCCGCTCTGACAAATTTTGGGTTTGACCAGTATAATACTTGTCTTTGCTTTTTGAATAAAGTATGTAAACGTAAAAGGGCATAAACAAAAAAGTCTTCCATTACGGAAGACTTTGGTGGAGAATACCGGATTCGAACCGGTCACCTCTTCACTGCCAGCGAAGCGCTCTAGCCAAATGAGCTAATTCCCCAATTAAATTATATTTCAAAAGAACTGTCAAGCGAAGCGTCCCGTCCCGAATGCTTTCGGGATCGGACCAAATGAACTAATTCCCCTTTTTATTCTGATCCGTCAAAAATACGCATTGCGCGCAAAATACACAGGGTTATTCTGACATAGACAAAATCTATGGTAATCCATAGAATATACCCTGAATCAATGCCGACTTCTTTAGAAGAACCTAAACCACTAACCTCATGGAACCCCTCAAAACATTTCTCCCCTGGATCGTCGGCGGGATCGGCGCATGGGCTGTACTCAACGGCGTGCTGCACGATATTTTTATCCTGTTATCGGATCACGGAAAAAAATATGACCGCAATCTTTTGCGGTTGCTCATGGACGGACACATCCTCATCACCTGCGGTGCGATCATGATGCTTTGTTTTTCCGGGTTGAAAACCGGTGAAAGCTGGGCGTATTTTATTGCAATCGCATGCGCGTTGAGCCTGGTGGTATATTGTGCGATGATCTGGCCTTTCCTGAAATCGGTGGGGATGATGACGCTTTCTTTGGGCGCATTCGTGATTACGCTGATTGCGTTTTTCGCCAGAAGTTCCTCGTAGTTCCAGTATTTAATGGTACACTGAATTCGCCGAATACACGGAATCTCACGGAACCGTTACAACTAAATCCGTGCTGATCCGCCAGATCCGTTTGATCTGCGTTCTATTGAGTTCAGAAATCGCAAAGCGATTTGTCGTACACGTGGAACGCCATAAGCACAGCGGAATAATTTCCCCGCTTTCCGGGATTTCCACAAGCGACGGGAGTGTGAATGCGTGGTTTTAACACGCTTTACGTTGATTCCAGACTGGCACGGTATTCTTAGCACCAATAGCAAGAAACTAAGACATCACGTCATGAAAACGATTCGTATTTGGGTAACTGCATCGATCCTCGCTACCGGAATTTTATTTGGTTGTGAAGGATTTCCGGCTGCGGAGGCTGCTGCCGGAGAAGTCAATGAAAACCCCGATATGTACTGCGCGAAAATGAAAGATGGCCAGCTTGTGGTCATGTACCAGGCAAAAGAAATTACATCGGATGTTTTTCTCACCAACGGAACAACCGTAAAACGCGACGGCACCCTGATCAAAAAAGACGGGACACGCTCGGCTTTGAAAGAAGGCGAGTGCATTGACATGAACGGTAAGACAAGTGATGAAAGAGCGAAGCAACCGTATTGAGACTTCCGAAACCTCAATGAATTACTTTGTCGATTAAACTTTCTGCATCCTTCGTCAAACTGTCAACCGCATCAGCACCAGGAATGAGCGAGCCCACACTTACTTCGGTGATGGAAATAAATTTTTGTCCCGCTTTCGATGATTTCAGATTTTTCACAACCGGTGAATTCATGAATTGATTCGCGAAAAGTTTTCCTGCAAAACCGGGAAGCACGCCGTTTTCATCCATCGCTTCCTGTGCGTCATCCATCTTTTTATCGGTCACGTATTTTTTGATTTCCGCAACCAGTTCTTTTTCTTCGGTTGTCAGGTTCGGGCGCTTCTCCAGTTTCTCAATGCACTTCAAAGCAGCATCGTTGTCTTCCTTCTCCAGCGCAACAGCGAGTCCGGCCAGGTCAACAATTTCGTGATCCAGGCCACCCGCTTCCGCTTCTTTCACAAACTCGCCGAGATCGGAAATCGCTTCTTCGTGTTTGTCTTTGTCTTCCGTTTTTTCCCGGGCCGCACCACGAAGTAAAAATGCAATGGCGCGCAACTGGTGCCAGGCTTGTTCCGGTGTAACTGCATTTCCCTGCGCATTGGTAGCCGGCCATGGATTTTTCAGTAGCTCATCTTTTTTCGATTCAGTTAGTGCGAGCAGATCATCTGCACTTTTCTCCGAATGGTACGGCCATTTGTTCGAAAGATAAATCACCGAACGCGCCATCTCCGTAATCATTTGCAAATGCACATCGCGGATGTCTCCCGTTTTTACACGGTACAATTCATACAACGCAAGATCCGGCTGCGCATGTGCCCCGGCGTACCAGAGCCCGCAGAGGATCAGGTGTTCTTCGCTTTCGTTGAACATGTTGCCGAGAATGTCTTCACCCGGCTCGGGTTGAATGACAAACGAAATATTCTGCATCACGGTAGGCAAACTGTCTTCGTCTTTTTTCAGCAATACCTCAATAGCAGGTTTTGCATCAGACACCGTTGAAGCGATGTCCATCACGTCTATGGTTTGAGTCGTGTCGGCCGCTTTCTGCAGCAGATAGCCGGTGAGTGCAAACAACTCCATACGTGCTTTATCAAAAACCGTATCCTCGCCAACCGTTTTTGTTCCGCGGACAGAAACCTTGAACGCCTTGTATGCATTCAATCCTTCCGAGGAAAGATGTTCTTCAATTTCTTTGGTTTCGCGTGCAAACGGATCTTCGTCGGTTCCGCAGGATGCGAGAACGAACAGCGCTAGTGCGACAGGTAGAAGTTTTTTCATGGGACTAAGTTGGGACTAATTTATGCTTTTGGGTTGAAACGGCTTCGGTACCGGTTAAAAGTTTCGGGTTAAGGAGTTTCGGGTTGAGACGTTTCGGGTTAAGAACGACAACATTCTGATCAACGAATTTAACCGGAGTCTAACCCAAACTCCTTAACCAGAAACATCAAACTTTTTTAACCCGAAACCTTCCGTACTTTTGCTCACCCCATGCTCAAGCTTTTTTTTCTTCCTGCTTTCCTCGTGCTGTTCACATTCCCATGCCGGGCACAATGGTTCGTGGGAATAAAACTCATGGGTGTTTCTATTCACACAGACGACAATGCAAACTGTCACTTGTACCAGAATTGTCTCGGGAAAAGAAAACGTGTTGCTTTTCATCTTGGGCTTGCGCTGACCACGGAATATAAATTCAACAACTGGTTTTCCATGAAAGTGGACCAGGCGGCATTCCGCGATTGCGCAGGAAAGTTTGCAGGAATGTCGATGTTCAACCTGAGATACACGCAGGATCTTGGGAAAGCCGGCGATGCAAGCGTTGGTTTCGGTCCGTTTTTCTATTACCGGAAAAGTTGGTTTTCACTCGATGGTTATGCCGACGACGGCTATTTCAAAGAATCGGCGAACAAAAAATGGCAGACGAAATTCGTTTGGTACGGTGGCGAATTCGAATACAATTACCCGCTGAACGAACGACTCGATATTTCAACGAATATTCTGCCGGGTATACCGGTGGTGATTGCGGTGGCGTCGGGTGTGCGGATGCGGGTGGAGTAGCAGGAGAGCAGGAGGCAGGGTAGCAGGAGTTTAGGAGGCAGGTTAACGCAGACTTCATATAGCCGTTCTACCCTGCCACCTGCCACCTGATCTCCTGCTACCCTGCCACCTGCCACCCTGCCACCTGCTACCCTGCCTCCTGTTACACAGCAATAACTAACTTTACCCTATCATGTCGGTGCACCGTTACAAACTGGAAGTTGATTACGCGTATGATTTTATTCTCGTCGGTATTTCCTCGCACGAGAAACCGCATCGCGTGGCCTGGGCGTTGAACAACTCACTCGAACTCGATTTGTCGCGCACAGAACCTTTTTCATTGTCATTGAAAAAATCAGAACCAAATTCTGAATTCGTGCGCTTCTCCTGGGAGCACCCGGATTTCGAAGCCACCTATTCTTTGCTCAGCAACAAAGGCACACACGGGTTATTAATCCCGGAACAACACCAGGCCGATTATTTTTTGCTGGCGCAGGGACCATTTACAACCGAAGACGAACAAAACATGATTGCAGGTCTGCGTACGGTGCCGTTTATTTTAATGGCGTACCGGATCGACCCCGATCAACTGAAATCAAAACAAAACCTGATCTTTTAAATAATGAGTGAACGCATACAATTCAACCGGACAAAAATCGTAGCCACGCTGGGACCCGCTTCTTCTTCGCAGGAGATGCTGGAAGAAATGGTCATTGCCGGAACAGATATTTTCAGGATCAATTTCTCGCACGGCGATTACGCGGCGGTGGAAGCGGTGCTTGCTAATATTCATGCAGTGAACCGCAAACTCGGTTCGCATACGGCCATTCTGGGCGATCTCCAGGGACCGAAACTGCGCATCGGGGAAGTGGAGAACAACGGAGTAGAACTCGTGGAAAATTCCCAGCTGATTTTCACCACGGAGAAAATGATCGGGAACGCGTCGAAAGTATACATCACGTATCCGCAATTTCCCAGGGATGTAAAGCCCGGTGAGAATATTCTCATCGACGATGGCAAACTTGTGTTGCGTGTTGATTCCACGAATGAAACCAACGAAGTCATTGCAACGGTCCTTCACGGCGGAACATTGTCTTCGAAGAAAGGCGTGAACTTGCCGAACACAAAAATTTCTCTTCCCTGCCTGACAGAAAAAGACCTGAGGGACCTGGAGTTTGCACTCAAGCACAATTTCGATTGGATCGGTTTGTCGTTTGTGCGTTCCGCGGCGGATATTACGGAATTGAAATACGTGATCCAGAATCTCGATCCGAATTGCAAGGCACGCGTGATCGCGAAAATTGAAAAGCCCGAAGCGGTAAGTGATATTGATGCGATCCTCGTGGAAACCGATGCGATCATGGTTGCACGCGGTGACCTTGGTGTTGAGGTGCCGATGCAACGCGTTCCGGTGATCCAGAAATTGCTGGTGCGGAAATGCCGTCGCGCTGCGAAGCCGGTGATCATTGCCACGCAGATGATGGAAAGCATGATCACGAATATTTCGCCTTCGCGCGCAGAAGTCAGCGATGTAGCAAATTCTGTGATGGATGGCGCTGATGCTGTGATGCTGAGCGGTGAAACTTCAGTAGGAAGACACCCGCATAAAGTGGTTTCGGCCATGTCGAAAATCATCGCGCAGGTGGAAGAGGAGAGTGATATTTATTATTCGGGAATCAGCAATGAAATTTCAAAGCCCGAACGTTATCTCTCTGATCACATCTGCTTTGCGGCAACGCAGTTGTCGAAACAGGTTGATGCGGCGGCTATCATCACGATGACACATTCGGGATACACCGCGTACAAAGTTGCATCGTACCGTCCGAAAGCAAACGTGTTTGTGTTCACCGACAATTACAACATCCTCACGCAGCTCAGTCTCGTTTGGGGCGTGCGCGGGTTGTATTACGACCGCGACATCAGCACGGATCACACGATTGCCGATATCAAATTCATTCTCAAAAAAGCGGGACACATTGTGAAAGATGATTTCATCGTGAACATTGCGAGTATTCCGATCAGTGAGAAGGGGAAGACGAATATGATTAAGCTGACGCAGGTGGAATGATGTGGTTGTCAGTAAAACCGTTTTTGCCCTATCTCGATACAATTTTTAAGAAAAAATCACTCGATATGACAAAAACGGTTTTACGCGTATCGAGAACCAACCACATTGTTCTTCGAAGAATCTAACTCCGTTACTCCATCGGCACATTAGCACATCAGAAATCAGCACACCACTCAATCTTCGAGTAGCATGATGGCTGTGTTGATCTCACCTAGTGTTTTAGTGTTTCCTTGCTTCTTCGCAACAACAGCCCCGCGTTTGTACACATCCAACGCTATTTCATTTGCGCCCGCCTGCTCATGCAGCTGCCCGAGTTTGTAATACGCACCGAGATAATCCGGCTGATCGCCGATCAACGATTCAATACGGGTGATTGCTTCTTCGTGATTTCCTGCGGCAGCATATTCTACAGCAATCGCATAACGCAAAAAAGCATCCTGCGGTTCTTCGCTGAGCATAACGAGCAATTGTTCGAGCCGCGAAGACATGAGAATTAAATTTCGGATTCGAACTGTGAAAGGAAACGCACGTCGTTCTCGGAGAACAAACGCAGGTCATTCACGCCGTATTTCAGCATGGTAATTCTTTCGATACCCATGCCGAATGCAAAGCCGGAATACACCTCCGGATCAATCTTGCAGTTTTTCAAAACCGCCGGATCAACCATTCCGCAACCGAGAATTTCTACCCAGCCGGAATGTTTGCACACGTTGCATCCTTTTCCTCCGCAGATGGTACAGGAAATATCCATTTCTGCACTCGGTTCTGTAAACGGAAAATACGATGGGCGCAAACGGATCTTTGTTTCAGAACCAAACATCTCCTGTGCGAAATACAGCAGCGTTTGTTTCAGGTCGGCAAACGAAACGCCTTTGTCGACATACAAACCTTCCACCTGGTGAAAGAAACAATGCGCGCGCGCTGAAACAGCTTCGTTGCGGTATACACGCCCGGGCATCATGATGCGCACAGGCGGTTGTGTTTTTTCAAGAATGCGTATCTGTACACTGGACGTGTGCGTGCGCAGTGCAATATCTTTTCCGATGAAGAACGTATCCTGCATATCACGCGCGGGATGTTCTTCCGGAAAATTCAACGCCGTAAAATTGTGCCAGTCGTCTTCAATTTCCGGACCTTCTTCAACGGTAAATCCGAGACGACCGAAAATGTCGAGAATGTTTTTGCGCACGATTGAAATCGGGTGGCGCGATCCTTTCCAGTCGGGAGCCGGCAACGTGAGGTCTTCACCGGAAGAAGTTTCACCTTCACTTCCATCGCCTTTAAAGCGATCGAGTTTTTCCTGTGCAGAAACTTTCAGGCGATTGAGCAATTGTCCAACGTCTTTTTTCTGCTCCGATGAAATGGTTTTGAATTCGTCAAACAACTCGGAAATTTTCCCCTTGCGGCTGAGATATTTCAGGCGGAATTCTTCAGCGTTTTCTTTCGTCTTCGCTGAAAATTCTTCTACTTCACGAATGATGGTTTCAATGCGGTCTCTCATTTATTTTATTGATAGTACTATTTGCCACTAAGGCACAAAGACTCAAAGGTTCGCAAAGCTTTTTCTTCGTGTTGCTTAGTGATTTGGCGCCTTTGTGGCCATTACTTTACGGATGTTTTGTTGTCACAAAGACTCAAAGGTTCACAAAGTTTTCTTCGCGTTGCTTAGTGACTTAGCGCCTTAGTGGCTATTCGAATCTTACTTAATCACCTTAACCGTCATCCGCACATCACTCACCGGCCGGTCATTCTTGTCCTTCGGTTGTGAGCCAATCACGTCAACCACTTCCATTCCTTCGATCACTTCACCAAAAACGGTATATGCTCCATCCAGGAATGGAGTTCCTCCGAAAGTAGTATACACTTTGCGTTGTTCCGGTGTGATCGTGCGGTGCGGTGTTGCGGTAAATTCCGCCTCAACCATTGGATTCACAATTGCCGCATAATAGTTCAGACTATCCGGGTTACGCGTGGTCATTGCGCGTTGCTGCGCACGGATATACGCCGATTTCAATCCGGCGTTCTCCGGTTTGTTGATGATGCCGTCGAAAATTTTCTGTTTGATCGGACCTTCCATGCGCTGCTTGATCAGCATATCAAGAGAACTGTCGGTATACACAGAACCTTCGACGATGTAAAATTGACAACCGGATGATTCGTGGTTCGGATTTACATCATCACCTAAGCGCGCTGCACACAATGCCCCGCGTTTGTGAAACAGGTTCGGGTGAATTTCGGAGGGAAGCGTATAGCCTACATTTCCATTCCCTAGAAGTTGTTTAGGTTTTGCTTTTTTAGAATCGGGATCACCGCCCTGGATCATGAATTGCTTGATTACACGGTGAAAAAGTGTGCTGTCGAGCGCGCGGTTGTTGATGAGCTTCAGGAAGTTGTCGCGGTGCTTTGGAGTTTCATCGTAAAGCACAATTTTGATGTCACCGAAATCGGTGTGGATCAGTACTTTAGATCGTTTGTCGGTACCTACGTACGAGGTGCACAACATCACAAGAACAGGGAGTACAAGAAGCGGCAATATCCTACGGACCATGTTGAAAACTTTTTTATATTTGTAAGAATGTAAAGGTAGTTATTCGTCTACTTTGCAGCAAACCCGCATATAAAGCCGCCGGCAGAGGCAAAAATATGAACAGATTAGTCACAAAATTCGCAGGATTACTGATTCTTGTGCTTTTGGTTACTGTGGCAACTACCACAACCAGCTGCAACAAGAATAAGCAATGCAAGGCTGTTATAACAGTGCTTGCCCCTGGTGGTAATCCGATGGCAGGAGCAACGATTGACTTGAAGAGCGGCGATGTTACGTTGACTTCGGCTACAGATGGTTCCGGTACTGCCAATTTCGAAACAGAACTTCCAATGATTCTGGACATTTACGTAAACGGAACTCCAACGGGTCGTGTTGCACGACTTGAAGAAGGTAAGACCGACAACGTGACGGTGCAGATGTAAAATAAAAAAGCTTTTTGTGAGAGCCCTGGTCGAGAGATTGGGGCTTTTTTATGCCGTCACCTCGGCTCCGCCCGGTTTGACAAGCGGACGCGATCCACAGTCGTGTTACGAGTGGTGAAGAATCGTTGTATCCAGAAAATTTATGTATTGAAAACGCTTGTCAGACCGAGCGGAGCCGAGGGAGGACAGATGTACATCAGCACATTAACTAATCAACCCTTTTTTCCGGAAGTACGCCACAATCGCATCCTGCATAAACCGGTTCTGGTCCATAGCAGTCATGTGCGGCATTTTCCCTGTTGCTTTCCAATGCGGCCAGTTGTCTTCATCGCGACCGGTGTATTCGTAGTAGCCGAACGGCTCGAGTAAAGTGCAGATTGCAATGTGCATTACATCTACTTTCTGTTCTTTCTCGAGTTTCTGGTAGCTATGCCCCAGCTCCTGTACGCCGATAATGAAAAGTATAGCCTGGATGTCGAGATCACCTCCGAACATGGGCTCGAGCGCGATCTTCATTTCTTTCCATGCTTTGATTGTATCCTCGCGGCCCATTCGGCAAATGTACGCAGTTCGGAGGCTAATTGCGTTGTTACGTCATCGCGAGGCACGTCATTGGAGGCACGAAGCACTCCCATCTCCGAAGAGGGGATTGCTTCGTGCCTCCAATGACGTGCAGCCTTACAGTGATGTGCAACCTCGCAGTGACCCGCAGAGTTGCTAACACCACCACTTTAGTAACACTCCAAACCCCTTACCCCACACTCCGAACTCTCAAATATATTTGCGCTATGAACTTCATCGACATCCTCATCCTCATCCCTGTACTCTGGGGATTCTGGCGCGGCTTCATGAAAGGTGTCGTGATGGAAGTGGCTACGCTCGTGGCGTTTTTTCTCGGCGTCTGGGGAGGAATGAAACTCTCTGATGTTGTGACCGGGTGGATTCACAACTGGACGAGCTCCGACTCGCCGTACGTTCCGTTGATTGCCTTTGCCATTGTGTTTGTGGGAATTCTCATTGGTGTTTTTGCCATTGCAAAATTCATTGAGCGGTCGATGGAAAAATCCACGCTGAGCATTTTCAACAAACTCGCCGGTGGTATTTTCGGGTGTTTCAAATTTCTGCTCATCATGAGCGTACTTTTTTTCGTGATCGACGCCGTAGAAAAAAGTGTAACGGTGATTCCTCACGCGGTGAAAGACAATTCACTTTTATACCGGCCGGTTTCAGCCATTGCCCCGAAAGTAATTCCGGGTTTGCGCGACAGCGATTTCGGCAAGATGATGCCCAATACGGATAGCGCGGAAGTGGAAATTGATGTGACGATTAAGCCGAAGCTGGACACAACGGAATAATGTGCTAATGTTTAATGTGCCAATGCTGTTTTCGTAGATAGAAAACTTTAATGGGATTTACGTTAAACCGTACCGCTCTTTAAAACCCAGTTTACCGGAATCCATTAGCAAATTAGCCCATTAGTATATCAGCACATTATTTGAGTTTAAATGAATTCAAAAACCGGTAGATATCTGAATTCCCCAGCGACTCATTGCCCGTAATTACAATCAACGTGTAGAGGTGCGTGCCTTTCGCAAATTTCCGCATCGTAACTACACCTGCATTCCGGGAAAGAAAAATCGTGTATTCGCGCCCTTCAATTGCTCCTGCTTTCACCACTTTCCCGCTATCGGTAACAATGGCGCCCATCGACCACGCATAAATTTCAGCGTCTTTCAGGAGTATTTCATCCAGCATGTCGCCCATGAGTTCGGCAGAATCAGGAAGCGTGTACATGGACACCGCGTAATAGATGTTGGAATCAATTCCTCCTTCAGGAGACTGGTAGTACAGTTTTGCCCCGTATGCATCACCCACTTGTGTTGCCGTATCAATCGGGTCGCCGGGAAATTCCACAATGAATTCTTCACCGTCAACCACGCGCCAACCACCGGATGCGCAGGCTCCGAAGAAGACAATGAAGAAAAGGAGAAGAATGTTTTTCATTTGTTGTGTATTGTACTTCGGCTCCGCTCAGTCTGACAATCATCTTCGGTCGAAGACTTGTCAGACTGAGCGGAGCCGAAGTCTAATCATTTATCGCTTCAACACCCGGTAGCGTTCCCGCCTCAATATACTCCAGCAAGGCGCCTCCACCGGTGGAAACATAACTCACTTTTTCCGCGAGGTTGTATTTATTGATTGCCGCTACGGAATCTCCGCCACCGATCAGCGAGAAAGCACCCGAAGCAGTGGCTTTAACGATGGCGTCGGCAACCGATTTTGTTCCGCTGGCAAAATTTTCCATTTCAAATACACCCATCGGGCCGTTCCATAAAATGGTACGCGATTTTGCAATGGCGTCGGCGTATATTTTTTCTGTTTCCGGGCCAATGTCGAGACCCATCCATCCGTCGGGAATACTTTTGACGTCGCATGTCTGGAGGTTCGCGTCATTGGCGAATTTGTCGGCGCACACCGCATCAACCGGAATGTAAATATTCACGCCGCGTTTTTTCGCGTCTTCGAGAATGTTCTGGGCATTCTGCAAACGGTCTTCTTCCACCAGTGAATTCCCGATTTTTCCACCCTGCGCTTTCACGAATGTAAATGCCATGCCCCCACCGATGATGATGTTGTCTGCTTTGCTGATGAGCTGCTCGAGGATCAGGATCTTATCCGAAACTTTCGCTCCACCCATGATGGCCGTGAACGGTTTTTCAGAATCATTTAACACTTTGTTGATGCTCGCTACTTCTCCGCTCATCACAAATCCAAAGCACTTATTACCCGGGAAGAATTTAGCAATCACCGCGGTTGATGCATGCGCACGGTGTGCGGTTCCAAAAGCATCATTCACGTAATAGTTGCCCAGCTTCGCCAGTTGAGCGGCAAAACCTTCGTCTCCTTTTTCTTCCTGTTTGTGAAAGCGAAGATTTTCCAGCAAAAGAACTTCTCCGGCCGGAAGATTTTTCGCTGCGGTTTCTGCTTCCGCGCCAATACAATCTCCTGCGAAATGAACGTTCACACCACCAAGCAATACCGACAAATGATTCACCAGGTGTTTCAGCGAATATTTTTCCGCCGGACCTTCTTTCGGCCGGCCCAGGTGCGACATGAGAATGCAGCTTCCGCCGTCGGCCAGAATTTTTTTAATGGTTGGAATGGCGGCGCGCATGCGCGTGTCGTCTGTAATGGCAAACGATGCATCAAGCGGGACATTGAAATCTACCCGGACGAGCACTTTCTTTCCTGCAAAATTTATGTGTTCAACTGTTTTCATAACAAGAATAATTCTGGAGGGCAAATATAGGGATTAGTGAATATAGGGATTAGTGAATTAGGGATTAGGGGACCAGGGGATTTGGGCTTAACCTAAGTGCTTCGATCAATAAACGTTTAACGTACTTTCAAAGACGCGTAAGCACCGGCATCCCAAATCCCTTATTCCCCTGTTTTCTCTTTGATCTGATTTCTATTCGAAGTAGCTTAGGTGCGGCAAACCAATGAAAACAACAATGAAAAAAACGGCAACAATCATTTTTCTTCTCCTCCTGGCAATGTCCATACGGGCGCAGGAGATCGACTCGGTTATTATTACACCCGCGTCGCCCACTACCAATGACGTAATCACGGCGTACGTGTATTTGTCTTTTCCGCAGGGATCGTGTGCTGACGTTGGAACGGTTTTTATTTCCGGGAACGACGTCTACGGGTACGGATTTCACTGCATGGGAAACATGATGAGCATGTGTTACGATGTGGATACGATTGTATTCGGTCCGCTTCCTGCGGGAGTGTATAATTATTATTCTACGCTCGATGCAGGGTACGGCCCTCCGCAAAATTGCTCGGCGGGATTTCTGCCTTATGATGTAGACACTTTTTCCATTACGGTTTCAGTATTCACGGACGTAACGGATCATGATCCGGCATCAGTCAGGATGTTTCCAAATCCGGTTTCGGATCATCTCAACGTAGTTTCCACGGGAGCGACGATCACAAAAGTGCAAATGCTGAATGTATTGGGAGACGAGGTTTTAGTAACGGAACCGCAGGCAGGATCTGTTGACATTTCGCTGGCTACGCTGGCCGAAGGTGTTTATTTCTGCCACGTTACCAATTCGGATGGAAACGTGTTTGTACAACAGGTTGAGGTTGTGCGGTAAGGTTGGCCGCAGATTACGCGGATATCGCAGATTCTGTGTGCCGCAATTCTTAAAAGAATTACGATCGCGCAGCGATCAGATGAACAAAATCAATTCTGATTTTTAGCAGGCTTCGCATCTGCGGCATCTGCGAAATCTGCGGCGAAACCTACAACCACCAGTATACTTTCTAAACACCATCTTAGTATCAACACCAAACCCATACTCCCATGATGCGCGCTTTTTTTATCACCACCTGCGTTCTAAGCCTCATTTACATTGTGGGCTCTTTCGGAATCGCCAGCCAGGTGCAGTCGTACGAATGGATGTCCTATTCAAGTTACGACACCTATGATTCGTACGATTCTTATGACCCGTACAGTTATGATTTCGAACACGAAGCCGACGAAGCAACCCAGGTGGGCGGAGTGATCAGTGTTATTTACATGCTGATCTCTGCCGTTGTTTTCATGCTCGCCCTGATGAAGATCAAAACACAAACGATGAAAATCATGTCCATCATCGGGATTTCCATTTCAGGATTGTTTTTGCTTTGGGCATTTCTTCCCATGACTTCTCCCGGTTCTGTTTCATTCGATGAAGTAGGGCCTGCTTTTGCGCTCGCGGGAGTTGCGTTGCTGGCGTTCAATATCGTGGGGATGATTCACGCGTTCAAGACGAGCACTTAGTTAAACCCTTTGAGGGTTTATGGAGAATCACGTGATCCGGCTATAAACCCTCAAAGGGTTTAGCTATTTTTGCACATGCTCTTCCGCGATATTATCGGCCAGTCGGCAGTAAAACAACGCCTCGTTCAGGGTGTGCACGAACAGCGCATTTCCCACGCACAGCTTTTTTTCGGACCGGAAGGCAGCGGAACATTACCGCTCGCGTTTGCTTATGCACGTTATGTACACTGCACGGCGAGAAACGAAAATGATTCGTGCGGCACCTGTCCATCCTGCCAGAAATACGACAAGCTTGTGCATCCCGATCTGCATCTCGTTTACCCGATTGCGCTCTCGAAAGATCTGCGCGTGAGCACAAAAGTGATCAAAGAATTCCGTGAAGCATTCCTGGAAGACCCGTACATCACACTGAACGATTGGTTCCTGAAACTGGATGCGGAAAACAAGCAACCGGTAATCGCCACAGAAGAGAGCGCCGAGATCCTGAAAAAACTTTCGCTCACCACGTTTGAAGGTGAATACAAGATCATGCTGATCTGGATGGCGGAAAAAATGAATCTCCAGGCTGCGAATAAACTTCTGAAAATTCTCGAAGAGCCACCGGACAAAACATTGTTTATTCTCGTTACGGAAAACGAAGACCAGTTGCTGCGGACTATTATTTCGCGCACACAGCTGGTAAAAATTCCGCGGCTGAGCGATGATGAATTACGCACTGCGCTGATTGAACATCACGAAGTGAACCCGGAGAATGCATCGCGCGTGGCTTTCCAGGCCGATGGCAGTTACAGCGCTGCAAAACATTTGCTCGAGAAAGACGAGCAGGCCATTTTCAACCTCCAGGTTTTTCAGAAATGGATGCGCGCCTGCCTCAAGTTCGATGCGCCCAAAGTGCTCGAATCAGTAGATGATTTTGCAACGGCCGGTCGCGAGCGTCAAAAACAATTTCTTTCGTACGCACTGGAAATGGTCCGCGAAAGCCTGCTCGTGAATTATGCAGACAGTTCCATGATCCGTATTGCCGGCGATGAAAAAGCTTTCGTGGTGAAATTTGCACCCTTTGTTCATGCGGCCAATGCATACCCGTTTATGGAGCAGGTTAACCTTGCATATCAGCACATTGAACGCAACGGCAGCGCCAAGATCATCTTCCTCGATTTGTCTTTTAAGGCCAACGAACTGCTAAACGTTCCGAATCCGGACACCGTAAAAGCCTGATTATCCACAACTAAGCGTTTACAACTGGGCGAATCACGAGGCTCAATAAACCGTATTTTTGGGGTTATACTAATTTAAAACCAGTTATGGCTTGCGGTGGATGTTCGAGTGGAAGAGGATGCAGTACGGCGACTTCGGGTAAAACCGATGAAAGCGGCGCAGGCAGCTCATGCAGTTCTGGTGGGTGTAATAAAATGAATGTCTTCGACTGGTTGTCGGACATGCAATTGCCACCCGGTCAAAAACCTTTTGACGTTGTTGAGATCCGGTTTAAAAATAACCGGAAAGAATTTTTCAGGAACGTCAATGATCTTGCATTGGGAACGGGCGATGTGGTAGCCGTGGAGTCTTCTCCGGGCCACGACATTGGAACAGTTTCTTTGGCGGGCGAACTGGTGAAATCGCAACTGAAGCGAAAAAATATCATGGCCAATGATCCGGCGATGAAAAAAGTATACCGCAAGGCGAAGCAAACGGATATCGACAAATGGATTGAATCGCAGGGGCTGGAGAAAAACACGCTGGTGAAATCGCGCGAGTTTGCGTTGCGTCTTGGTTTGCAGATGAAGATCGGCGATGTGGAATACCAGGGCGATAAAACAAAAGCAGTTTTCTACTACACCGCAGAAGACCGCGTCGATTTTCGTGAACTCATCAAAGTCATGGCCGAAGAATTCCGCGTGCGGATTGAAATGCGCCAGATCGGTGCGCGACAGGAAGCTGCGCGTCTCGGTGGAATCGGTTCCTGCGGAAGGGAATTGTGCTGCAGCACTTGGCTCACCGATTTCCGTTCAGTCACTACAAGCGCCGCACGTTACCAGCAACTTTCACTGAATCCGTTGAAGCTTGCGGGTCAGTGCGGAAAACTCAAATGCTGTTTGAATTACGAACTTGATTCGTACCTCGACGCATTGAAAAGTTTTCCGGAAGCGCAGGACATTGAAACCATTCGTGGCAAAGCACGCCACCAGAAAACAGATATTTTCAAAGGCGTGATGTTTTACACATTTGCCGATGAACCCGATCAGTTTATCCCTGTGCCGAATTACCGCGCCAAGGAGTTGATTGAAATGAACAAGCGCGGTGAAAAACCGGATGTGCTTGTTGTGGTTCAGAAACAAAAAGTAGAAGTGAAAGCGCCGGATTTTGAAAACGTGGTGGGCCAGGATAGCCTTACGCGTTTTGATAAACAGAAATCGGGCCGCAACAAAAAGAAAAAGGGACGTGGAACCGGCAATGCGACTGCGCTGAATGATCAGAATGCGAAGCCGCAGGATTCACCGCCGCAGCAGAACCGTCCTCCGCAGAATAAAGGGCCGCAGCAGAATCGTCCTCCGCAGAATAAGGGGCCACAACAAAACCGTCCTCCGCAGAATAAGGGGCCGCAGCAAAATCGTCCTCCGCAGAATAAAGGACCCCAGCCGAATCGTCCGCCGGGGCAACCGAATCCAAACAAAAACCAGTTGAACCCGAACCAGCGGAGCAACAACCGCAACCGCGGCAGGGGCAACAACCGTCCGAATAATAATCCAGCGCAGAACAATAACCCGCCAGCGCCGCCGTCTGTATAGTTCATGAGAGCCAGTTTCATTTGCATCGTTGTGCTTTCGCTTGTATTCGCCGGGTGCGATTCCAACCGCCTGTTCGAAGAGAACAAGGAAATTACCGAAGGCACCTGGGACATGAACCAGCGTGTGGTTTTTGAATTCGATGTGCCGGATACAATCACGAAATACAATCTCTATTTCAACGTTCGCAACACAGACGATTATCCGTTCAGCAACCTCTACATTTTTTCGCACATCAAATTTCCCAATGGGAAAACGGGTGTTGATACGGTAGAGCTTCCGCTGACGAATCCCGACGGCTCATGGATCGGAAACGGCCAGGGCGATATTCACGACTGCCAATTGATTTTTCGTAAAGGCGTGCGGTTCCCGGTTGCGGGAAAATACCACATTGAACTGGAGCAGGCGATGCGGATGGAGAAGCTTCCCGGTGTTAAAGATGTTGGGATAAGAATAGAAAGAGCCGAGTGACCAGACGGTTGATCAGTGCGCAGTATTTCAGTACGCAGTGCGCAGTCTCTATGAATTACCTACGCAAAATTGATGGTTCTCTTTCTTTAGCAAAACTCCTTGTAAAGTCAGTACGCAGTGCGCAGTAAATCAGTGCGCAGTCTCTATGACTTACCGACGCCAAATTTCCCCGGGTTGTTGATCATGTAGCCGATTAGTCGTCCACCTTCGTCCGCCAGCGATAACAGTGGATCAACTTCCTCTGCGGTCAGATATCCGCAGTCCCTTGCAAAGTCAAGCCATATTTGAGTTTCGCCCAATTCGGCGTCAGAGATCGACAACTTACACTCAAAATCTTTCGGATACTTTTTCTTGCGGTACGCTTCGCCGATATTAACGCATACCGATCGTGATGATCGCCTGATCTGATCAGTGAGTGAGTACTTTTCCTCAGGAGGAAATTTTTTCGAGATATGAAAAATCTTCATTGCCAATTCATACGACTTCTGGTACGCGGCAAGTGTTTTATGTGTTGGTTTCATGCTGCGAAACTAGATCGGAGTTTTGGCTGTAGCCGGTTGTTAAACGCTTGTATCCGGATGTAAACCCTTGTAAGCGTTTGTAGTCGTTTGTAAACGTTTGATTGCACACTTTGAGTGCGTATTTAACCAGATAATACCCTGTTTTTGCCGCTTTTTTGACCGCTTCCGTCACTGCGCACTGCGTACTGATCCACTGCGTACTATTTTTCCCTTAACTTTACTTTAACACCCCCAACCACATGAACCACCTCCGTTCGGTACTCCTCGTTTCTGCTGTTTTCGTTTTCTGCGCGATGTGCAAAAAAGATCCGCAGATACTTCCGTACAAAACAAAACACGTGGTGATTGTGGTCGTAGACGGAGCGCGCTACCAGGAAACCTGGGGCAACGGTGAGTTGACCTACATTCCGCACAGGGCGCAAATGAGCCTGGATGGTTCTGTATTGACGAACTTCCACAACAACGGGTATACATACACGAATGCAGGTCACGCCGCAATTACAACCGGGTACGACCAGGTGATCAATAATACCGGGAACGAATTACCCGATTACCCTTCATTTTTTCAGTACTGGCGAAAAGCCACCGGTGCGCCTGCAGAGAAAGCATGGATCATCACCACAAAAGATAAACTGAACGTGCTTTCCGATTGTGAAGACAGTTTGTGGACGGGACAATACAGACCCATGTACGATTGCGGTGTGAATGGACCTTATACGGGCTACCGTGAAGACTCCGTAACGTTCAATCACGCCATCAACATTTTTCAAACCTGGCATCCCGACCTCGTGCTGATCAACTTCAAAGAACCCGATGCAAGCGGGCATGCGAACAACTGGACGGGTTATCTCAACGGAATTGTTGCCACTGACGATTACATCGGGCGCCTTTGGGATTTCCTCCAGGCCGATCCGTATTACGCAGGTACAACAACGCTGTTTGTGACGAACGATCACGGCAGGCATAACGATAACGTGCAGGATGGTTTCGTCAGTCACGGCGACAATTGCGACGGCTGCCGGCACATCGAGCTTTTTGCCATTGGGCCCGACATCAAACAGAATTTTACATCGGATGAAGGATACGAACTGGCAGACCTTCCCAAAACCGTCAGCCAGATCATGCTGTTTCCAATGAGTTCAGGAAGCGGGCGCGTGATGCAGAAGATCCTGAAGTAAATCTGCAAGTCAAAAATAACCACGGAGGCACGGCGACACGGCGCATTACTTATCTGTTTCCCGCGTCGGCACGGCGAGGCAAATCGCTTCGCGATTTGATGCGTTACATCAATGTGTTTGTGTAACAACATCACGCAGTGATATTATCCAGTCGCTGTGCCGAAAAGAAACGCATAAACAAAAAGCACGCTGTGTCGCCGTGCCTCCGTGGTTATTTATATTTCAGTGTGATAATTATCCGAATTCTTCAATACGCGCTCATAAAGTTCGCTCCGCCCGGCTCATCAACGCACTTGTACCTCATGATGTTCCGCAGAAATTGCTCACTCATCATGCAAAGCACAACTTTCGGTTTTTCCTTCTGCACGATTTCCAGGTTGAGCTTGTGTTGCCAGTAATCCCAGATGAACGTGGTCCTTCCGAAATGAGACCCAAGCAGGCGTTGCATCAGGTTATTGGTATAACTGTCGCGGATCACCAAAAGCCCCGGCAACGCAGTATCTGTATTCTGGTAAGCAATTTCGTACTGGTAGCAGTAACTGAACCAGCTCGAATCGCACGGATAATTTTCCCTGTTGCGTTCGTGCACAATGGAATCGCCCGGTCCGTTCAGGAAGTAGAGCGTGTCTTTCCAGTAATCGCCCAGGCCCAGCATACCGCTGTAATCTCCGGCACGTTCTCCCTCGGTGTATTGAGAACGGTCAAGGTCAAACAACTTTCTGTTTGCTCCGTCGGTGTTCATCCAGTTTATGATCGAACGGTAAGCGAAGTACGTGCCATCATCGTTCCAATGACTGTCTGATCGCTGGTAAAGCAAACGCTCCGTTTTATGTGCACGCAAACTATCGAGAAGATACAGCACCGGAGCTTTGCATTCTGTCTTGCATCGATTCATGAAAGCTTCTACCGGAAGATTCTCCCGCTCTGCGCGATAAGCCGTCGGAAGATATTCCGGGTACAGCGAAGACTTCGCCGGGATGATCACCAGCCGGTATTCCGCCCCTGCTTCCCTGCAACGTTCGTAGCGGTAATTCAGTTCGGCAATGGTGGCCGTGATCATTTCATCCGTAAACGGTTTTATACCGAGAAGCGACTGCAGCTGATCGGTTCCGCCATATAGCCAGCCATGGGTTCCTACAGTAACCGCACTGGCGTCGGGCGATTTATTGAAGAACCTCGCGTCGCTGTAATTCAGCGTGAATATCGCCGAGTTCCGGTACGGAAAATGATCGTTGAAATAACTTTCGAATTGCGCCGGGTACGGATCGAGACGGGCAAGGTTGAATTCCGGTTTGGGCGCAGGCAGCCGGTTATCAAAAAACGGACGCGGATCTTCTGCATCTATGGTCCACAGTATACCGGGTACGACCAATATGATGCACACGGCAATGATGTAGACTATGCTGAATGTGCGCTTCATCAGAATTGAAAATAGATAAACGGATTATAACCTTGCTTCGTGAGATACAGCGTGCAAACGCATAGCAACACAAGCGTTCCTGCATATTCCACCGGCCGCCATACTTCAAGTGTCATTCTTCCGGGATTCCATTTCACCAGGCGTTGTGAAAAATCCTGGATCCAACCGGCCGAGAACAGTATGGCAACAATCAGCAGAAAAATAAAATCAGGTGTCAGGAAAGCGGAGAACGGTTGCATCGGTAACGCATCGCCGCCCGATCCAAACATTTTCGCAATGTACTGTCCGGCGAAACCGATGTCGGGCGATTTGAAAAACACCCAGGCGATCATCACCACGCCCAATGTGTAAATGCGGTTGACGATAAAAAGCTTCGGCAGAATATTTTTCAACGCCAGTCTTTCCATCACCAGGAAAAACCCGTGGAAAAGTCCCCAGACCACCATCGTCCACGATGCGCCATGCCACAACCCCGTGAGGAAAAAAACGATGAGGAGGTTGCGGTACGTGCGGAAGGTTCCGTCGCGGCTCCCTCCCAGCGGAATGTAAACGTAATCGCGGAACCACCGGCTGAGTGTCATGTGCCACCGGTGCCAGAAATCCTGGATGGATTTTGCGCGGTACGGAAAGTTGAAATTTTCGGGGAACGTAAATCCGAACATTTTGCCAAGGCCAATGGCCATATCGCTGTAACCCGAAAAGTCGCAGTAGATGTGCAGGGAATAACAGATAATTCCGAACCAGGCGAGCGGTGTATCGATCTGGTCGTGAGTGCTGCCGAAAATGATGTCTGCCGGGTACGCAAACGTATTCGAAAAAATTACTTTTTTGGTGAGACCGATCAGGAAGCGTTTCATTCCTTCGGCTACGCTTTGGGAATTCCATTGGCGTGTTGCAAACTGCGAAGCAATTTCGTGGTAGCGGATGATGGGCCCTGCGATAAGTTGCGGGAAGAAAACAATGTACAGTCCCATCGTGAAAATGTTCTTCTGCGGTTCCGAATCTTTCCGGTAGATGTCGGCCACATAACTGATGGAATGGAACGTGAAGAATGAAATTCCCGGGATCAGTTTGATCGCCGGAATTTTTACTGCAGGTACACCGGCCATGCCGAGCAAAGCGTTCAGGTTTTCGAAAATGAACGGCGTGTATTTGATCACACACAGCGCGAGAAGGTTGCCCGTTACACAGAGCATGAGCAACCGGCGCGATTTCTGTTTTTCCGGTGCGGCGTGAATGGCGCGGCCCATGAAATAGTTGAAAACGATAGACAGGATGACGATCAGCGAATAGCTGACGCCTCCCCACGCGTAGAACACGAGGCTGAAGAGCAGCAACACGTAGTTCTGGTAACGTTTACCCGCGGCCCATCCGAGCAGCAGCACGAGGGGCAAAAACGCATAAAGAAAGATCAGTGATGAAAACAGCATAGTGCGAAATGCGGGCTAAAATACGAATGATCTGCGGGATGGGCGTCATTGCTGGGGCAGCAGCGGTAGCGGCTCAGTTTGAAATCATGTGCCCAAATCGCTGGAATAGAAAACGGTTGAAACCGTTTGATAAACCCACAGTGTGCATTGCCGGGGGCTTAAGCCCCCGGCAATGCACAGCGATTGATCATTTAACCGCTTCAGCGGTTTTTCATCAGCATTACACTTATCTCCCCGAACACTACAGTTATTTCTTTCTCATCTGAGGTACCTGTTTTTCCGTAATTTTGACCAATGGCTGAAGAAAAATCATCAGAAAGAAATTCTGAAAAGGAATCCCCGAAGAAGAAAAGTAAACTGCGCAAGTACATCGTGCGGGTATTCTGGTTTCTTTTTCTCACACCAATTGTCAGTTTCATTGCGCTCATGCTGGGCATTGCATGGTTCTCTGATCTTCCCGATGTAGAAGAACTGCAGAACCCGGAAAGCAACCAGGCCACGGTGGTGTATTCTTCCGACGGAAAAGAACTCGGGCGTTTTTATGCAGAGAACCGCGTGAACGTACAGTATGGCGAGATCGACCAGGACGTGATCAATGCACTTGTTGCAACAGAAGATGAACGTTACTTCGAGCATTCCGGTATTGATGCGCGGAGTCTCGTTCGCGCGATTGTGAAAATGGGCAAAGGCGGCGGAGCATCGACCATTACGCAACAGCTCGCGAAAATGCAGTTTCACCAGGAAGAATCGCAAACGGCAAATTTTTTCGAACGCGTTTTCCAGAAACTGAAAGAGTGGATCATCGCTATCCGCCTTGAACGGTTGTACACGAAAGAAGAAATTCTCGCTTTGTACCTCAATAAGTTTGACTTTACGTACAATGCCGTTGGAATTAAATCATCTTCCAAAGTATATTTCAGTACAACGCCCGATTCGCTTGCTACGGAAGAGGCCGCCATGCTTGTAGGCATGTGCCAGAACCCATCGCGGTGGAACCCAATCCGTTTCCCGGAAAGTGCATTGAAACGCCGGAACGTTGTGCTGTACCAGATGGAGAAAAACGGTTTTCTCACGCGCGCCGAATACGATTCGCTCAAAGAAATTCCACTCAAGACGCGGTTCAATCCGGAAACGCATAACGAAGGACTTGCACCGTATTTCCGCCAGTACCTGCGCGACAAGTACATGAAAAAATGGTGCGCAGAACATCTTAAGCCGAACGGAGAACCGTATGATCTGTACCGCGACGGATTGAAGATTTACACCACGCTGGATTCGCGCATGCAGCTTTACGCGGAAGAATCCGTGACCCAGCACATGACTGACCTGCAGGACCAGTTCAATAAATCGCTTGCCAAGAAAAAGAACGCACCGTTTAGTTATAAGGTCAAGCAGGACGAGATCGCATCGATCATGAATTCGGCGAAACTCAGATCGGACCGTTACATACGCATGAAAAAAGGCGGTGCAAGCGAAGAAGAGATTGACAAATCATTCACTACGCGCATACCGATGTCTGTTTTCTCGTGGCATGGCGATATTGATACGGTGATGTCTCCAATGGATTCCATTCGCTATTACAAAGGGTTTCTGCAAACTGGTTTTATGGCTATGGAACCACAAACGGGTTACATCCGTGCTTGGGTAGGCGGAATTGATTTCCACCACTTCCAGTACGATCACGTGAAAGACAGCAGGCGACAGGTGGGTTCTACGTTCAAACCGTTTGTGTACGCATTGGCTATCCAGGAAGGATGGTCACCGTGCGACCAGATTCCGAATGTGAAAACGTGCATCACTACCGAGAGCAACGTGGAATGGTGTCCTGAAAATTCCGACAATAAGATGAACGGGCAAATGCTTACGTTGAAAAAAGCGCTCGCCAATTCGGTGAACTACATTACGGCCTACATCATGAAACAGTTTGGTCCGGCAGCAGTGGTGGAGTTTGCACGCAATGTAGGTATTACCAGTCCGCTCGACCCGGTTCCTTCGCTGTGTTTGGGAACAGCAGATATTTCGCTCTACGAAATGGTTGGGGCAACAAGTACGTTTGCCAACAAAGGAACCTGGATCGAACCCACGTTCATCACGCGGATTGAAGACCGCAACGGAAAAGTGCTGGAAGATTTTGTTCCGGATTCGCGCGAAGTACTCAGCGAAGAGAAAGCGTTTTTGATGGTGAACCTCATGGAAGGTGTGGTGTCGTCTGGAACGGGAGTGCGCTTGCGTTACAAGTACAAACTCACCACGGCCATCGCCGGAAAAACGGGAACCACGCAGAACAACTCCGACGGATGGTTTCTGGGTCTTACACCGGATCTTGCGGCAGGAGCGTGGGTAGGAGGTGAGGACCGTAGCGTTCACTTCGACAATACCAGCGAAGGACAAGGTGCGAGTATGGCCTTACCGATCTGGGCGTATTTCTTCCAGCGTGTTTACGCCGATAAAACCATCAAGATTTCCAAAGGTCCGTTTGAAAAACCCAAGCGGAAAATGCTGATCGATCTCGATTGCAGCAAATACGAGGACAAGGAATCAAACCCGATCTATGATCCGGGTTTTGATGATCCGTTGTTCGGGGAGGACTCGTAGGCGCTTCGTAATAGCCGCAAAGCCGCAGAGTGCGCAAAGGAATTCGCAAAGCTTTTTGAATTACCGCGAAGGGCGCCGCGGAACCAAAGAATCACTGCGTGATTTGTTTTTAATTTTACCGTGGACGCAGAGCACGAAGCTTTTAAGAGAGCAATGGTCGCGGAGCAGAAACTCTGCGACCATGGCTAACTCAAACATCAAAACTCCGCGCCTCTGCGCCGCGGTGAAATTTTCAGTCTCCAATTACGCCGCGATCCTCGCAGTTAAAATATTCCTTCGCGAAACCTTTGTGACCTCTGCGGCTTTGCGTCTATTGCCTTACATTTGTTCAAATTTCAGTGTATGAACAAAGTAGTAGCAAGCGCCGATGAAGCCATTCGCGACATCGCCGACGGTTCGGTTATTATGCTCGGCGGTTTTGGCCTCTGCGGTATCCCCGAAAATTCAATTTCCGCACTCATTCGCAAAGGCGTAAAAAATCTTACCTGCATTTCAAACAATGCCGGCGTCGACGATTTCGGTATCGGACTCATGCTGCAGACGCGGCAGGTGAAAAAAATGATCGCGTCCTACGTGGGAGAAAATGCGGAGTTCGAACGCCAGCTCCTGAGCGGAGAACTGGAAGTGGACCTGGTTCCGCAAGGAACTTTGGCTACGCGTTGCATGGCTGCGAAATACGGTATGCCTGCGGTGTGGCTGCGCGCAGGATTCGGAACAGAGATCCAGGAAGGCAAAGAAGTTCGTGAATTCGATTTCCAGGGAGAGAAGCACAACTTCCTCCTGGAGCACGCGTTCAATGCCGACTTTTCCATTGTGAAAGCATGGAAGGGAGACCGTTTCGGAAATCTTGTATTCCGTAAAACAGCACGCAATTTCAACGACCCGATGACGGGTGCGGCAAAAATTACCATTGCCGAAGTGGAACAACTCGTTGAGCCCGGAGAGCTCGATCCGAACTCGATTCATATCCCGGGAATTTTTGTTCAACGGATTTTCAAAGGAGAGAATTACGAAAAACGGATTGAGCAGCGGACCGTTCGCAAGAAAGCGTAACAGGAACCACAAACGCGTCACACCTCGGCTCCGCTCGGTCTGACAATCATCTTCGGATGAAAACGTCTGTCAGACTGAGCGGAGCCGAAGTCGGCACATTAGCATATTAACACATTATTCCATTAGCACATTAGACCATGCTCGATAAAACAGGAATCGCAAAACGTATCGCACAGGAACTCCGCGATGGTTACTACGTCAATCTCGGAATCGGAATTCCAACTTTGGTGGCGAATTATATTCCCAATGGAATGACGGTTATGCTCCAATCGGAAAACGGAATGCTCGGTATGGGCCCGTTTCCTTTTGAAGGAGAAGAAGATCCCGACCTGATCAACGCAGGCAAACAAACGATCACAGAAATTCCGGGCACCGCGTATTTCGATTCGGCGATGAGTTTCGGAATGATCCGCGCAGGAAAAGTGGATCTCACTATTCTCGGTGCAATGGAAGTGAGCGAGAATGGTGATATCGCCAACTGGAAAATTCCCGGAAAGATGGTAAAGGGAATGGGTGGCGCGATGGATCTTGTTGCCGCAGCGAAAAATATTATCGTGGCCATGCAGCACGTAAACAAAGCCGGGGAATCGAAATTGCTTCCGGCGTGTTCGTTGCCGTTGACCGGTGTTCGTTGCGTGAAGAAAGTTGTGACCGAACTCGCCGTGCTCGACATTGTTCCCGGAAGAGGATTCGTTCTGCTTGAACGTGCCCCGGGAATTTCCGTGGACCAGGTGCGTAATGCAACGCTGGGAAAACTGATTGTTGAAGGAGAGATTCCGGAAATGAACATCAACTGAGTCTGTGCCTGCATGCGGGCCGAAGCGTCTGCGTGATATTTTTCTCATTTAAACAAGCTGCTTCATTCAATGACGAACAAACAAGTCAAGTACATGCTGCTGGTAAGCGGCTCCCTGCTTTTCGTGTACATCGTTCTTCGCGCAGCAATGGTTTCATTCACGCACGATGAAGCCGTTTCGTTCAGCCAGTATGCCATCCGTTCCTGGGAGAAAATATTCAAAGACACCAACGCAAACAATCACCTGGTTAATTCAATCTGGATGCGTGTTTGTGTCGACTGGTTTGGTGCGAATGATTTTCTTTTCCGTCTTCCCAATGTCATCGCCGGAGGGTGCTACATTTTATTTTCCGGCTTGCTCGTGTACCGTCTGAATATGGCGGCCCATTTCAAAGTCGCCGCTTTTTTACTGATCAACGGGCACACGCTGGCCCTCGAATTTTTCTCGCTCGCACGCGGGTATGGCCTGTCGTTGGGCTTCATCATGATTACGCTGTATTTTGTATTTCGCCTTTTCGAAACGCGAAAAATTCTGCTCTATTCTTTCTTATCAACGGTCACAATTTGCCTTGCCGCCATTTCCAGTTTTACGGTGATGAATTTCGCGTTGTATTGTGTCGTGGCTGTTTTCTTTACCGGCTTGCTCCTGCTTCCGTGGAAAAGTGCAGGTAAAAAAGCACTCGCGTTTCTCGTAAGCGCACACACCGTGATTTTTGTGGGAGGGTGTTGCTTTATGCTCATGCTTGTGAAAATGCTTTTGCACATGCAGGAAGATCAAACACTTTATTTCGGCGCTCCCACATTGGACGACTCGGTGTGGTCGGTAACGTATGGAAGTTATTCCGGGATCGATCAGCGTATTCCCGGAATCACCGACTGGCTGACGTGTGCGTCCATTGTGTTTTTCGCGTTGTCGTGTTTGTTCACCCTGTTCCATGTGCGAAAATTCAAGAGCGAACCTGTAAGCGGGTTCGGAATTTTTGCTGTCGCTGGCCTTGCCGCCTGCATTGGAGCGCATGTCATCCAGAACCAATACATGGATGTGCTTTATCCGCTTGCACGCACGGGAGTATATTGGTTACCGTTGTTCTCCGTTGCCGTGGTTTGCGGTTTCCTGCTTTCACCGGAACGTGTGCGTCGTTTCACCGGATTTATTTTCATGGCATTTTGCATTTTTCCTGTTCTTTCCACGCTGTTTTTTATGAATTACTCCCGGACATTTTCATGGCCGGAATGTGCTGATGTAGATGTGGCTATGCAGGCACTCATTCTCGATGCAAAATCCCGGCAACAACCTTCCAACCGCGCAAGCGTTTCCTGCGGATTTGAACTATTGCCGGTAGTCAATTATTACATCTGCACGGAAAATGCCCGGAACATCAATATCATCATGCACGAAGAGCGTGGCTTCCAGTTCGGACGCAATTATTATTTTCTTTCGGTAACGGATTCATCGATCGCGCCGGGAGATTTTCCCGAGATCTACAGGGGCAACACCCATCGCGTGATCCGCGTGGACGAAAATGCGCAGCGGCAATTGCTGTCGATCGACTCCGCTGATTTTGAAATACCCGGAAATGAAACACCGGCACCGGGACACACCGGCAAATTCAGCGGAAGCATCGGCGATTCCTTTCGTGATTCGCGCGCCCTGTACGACACGATACGTGATACATTGCCCGCGCAAACGGAATACAGGATTGATGCATGGATCAACAGAAGTGATTGTCACGTTCATCCTACGCTGATCATTAGTGCAGACCGAAGCGGCCAAAATGTAAACTGGAGAATAATCTCCCTGCACAATCAATCCGGTGAAAAAAACACCTGGGTGCATGTAAGCTGCAGCGTGTTCCTGACCACTGAACTTTATCCGGGCGATGTACTCATGATCTATCTCAGCAACTTCGAAAAAGCACCGATGTTGGTTGATGATTTTTCGCTGTGGCGTTATGCGCAATAACATGTCTTCAACAGGCTTGCATAAGAAACGGTTGAAACCGTTTTGACAAATGTACCAGTTCCATTGCCGGGGGCTTAAGCCCCCGGCAATGGGTGTCGCTCGGCTACTCAACCACTTCAGCGGTTTTCATCAACGCTTTGCATTAAAACCGTTGAGCTGGTTTGCTGGTTTCATTGCCGGTGGCTTAAGCCACCGGCAATGAACAGTCCTAAACATTCAACCGCTTCAGCGGTTTTCAAAAATCCCCAATGGCTAAACTGAGGCACCACCGAGACATGACTACTGTGATGTTTTACATTAAAAACAATTACATTTAAACACGGTTGAACACAGCACACGAAATAATTTACCTGAAGAAATGAATCTTCGTCCGGACCCGGCAACATCCTGGTATCATTCATCGCGCCTGCCGTTGCTGGCGCTTACGGGTGTTATGATCGCGTATGTTATTCTGCGGGCCGTGTACGTTTCCTTCACGCACGATGAAGCATACACGTTTTTTAATTACATCCTGCGACCGATCGAATCCACGCTCAACGTTACGTACACCAACAACCACCTTCTGAACAGCCTCCTTGCGCGCTGGAGTCATTCACTCTTCGGAGATTCGGAATTTGCTTTGCGTCTTCCGAATGTTCTCGGCGGTGTCCTGTTTTTTGTTTTCGCGGCGAAACTTCTTTCGCGCATGCATGCAAACCGGTGGATGGTGCTTATTGCTTTTGTCCTGTTTGCGTCCGACCTGTATGCGGTCGATTTTTTAGCACTGTGCCGTGGCTACGGAATTTCACTCGGACTCCTGCTGGCATCGCTGTATTGCCAGTTTCATGTGTTCACCGGGAAACGTTTTTTCCTGTACGAAACAGCAGCCATTGCGCTCACTGCAACAGCTGTCGTGTCGAACTATACGCTGTTCAATTTTTTTCTTCTGCAGGCCGGGTTCAACGGATGTGTTGCGGTTTACCGGCTGATCGGTTTCCGGAAAGATAAAAAACTACTCATCCGCTATGGCCTGGCGTATTTACTTCTGGCCGGAGGTGTTGCGTATTTCCTCGTGCGGTTCCTGGAAATGATCCTGAAGCTGAATGATCTTGGCAATTTTAATTTCGGCGGCGACACTGGATTCTGGTCCGACAGTGTGAGATCACTTGCCGAACTCAGTTGTTATTTCCTTCCCGACAATGGCAACTGGGTGTCGAACCTGTACCTGCCGTTGATGGCTGCCGTAATTCTTATTGCTGCAGCGGCGATCTGCGTGCACGTGGTGATCCGGAAGAAATGGTCGGCCAATTCGCTCTTTACGATATTTCTTTTCCTGGTGATCACCGGCTGCGGCTGCGCGATCTGGCTCCAGCACGTGTGGCTTCAGATTCCGTATTCCAAAGACCGCACAGTGGTTTATTTCATTCCGCTTGTTTCGCTTCTCGCAATTTCCATTTTGTTCGATGATGGAATTTGGAAATGGCCGCGGAGAATTAGTGTGATGCTGTTTTTTTTACCGGTCGCCATTGCGCAATTCAGTCACATCAACCTGAACAGAGTATTGAACTGGCCGGCCGACACACGAATGGAAGAAGCCTCCAATGTGATCATCAACCAGGCGGAACATGCGGTGCAGGATGGTAAGCCGATTGGCGTGGCCATGGCGTATGACATTTATCCTTCATTCAGTTATTACGCCTACAGGAAAAATTGTTACATCGTGCAACCGGTTCTTTACGATCATGTAGAATGGTGGAAGGTTGCCGACCTCGCCATTGATTACATGTACGACAGCCGCATATTTTGTGATACGCCGTACAATGTGGTTCAGGATATTGCCGACAAGCAAATCAAACAGCGCCAGACCCCGGTGAAAACCGGTCCCGCGCGTTTGGTTGGAACCGCCGATTTCGAAAACAACGAACTGGACAACCGCCAGCGGGCTGAAGGGTACAACAGCCGTTTCTCAGACCATATCAACAGTGTGGGCTATCCTTTTTCGCGGACGATCCACGACTCCCTTGTGGATTCAACAGGCGGGAATCTGTACCTGGTTTCCTTCTGCATCATGGCCGAAGAAACACCTGTGCATGTCCAGGTCATTCTATCGATGACCCGTAATGGGCAAGCCATTCTGTGGCAATCGCTGGATGCGTCGTTGTTTGTGAAAACACCGGGCGAGTGGCAATATGCCATGTTTCGGATATGCCCGGATATGCCCCTTCTTCCCGGCGATAAAATCGATTTTTACATCCTGAACGATGCCCCCGCAGCCATACGGGTTGATGATTTGCGGGTGGAGGAGTTCAGGGCGGAGTAGCTGAACAATGCAAACTGATTGTTGGTGTTTTTTCGCCGCTGATTCCGCTGATTTCGCAGATGCGTACCCCGCCAGAATTTTATGCTGATTCGCGAAAAATCAGATAGCGAAGCAATCATAAATTCTTTAAAGAATTGCAGCAAGCATAGAATCTGCGCTATCTGCGCAATCAGCGGCTAACTTTTAAAATCAACAAAAAATTTAGCAGGTTCTGCATCTGCGTAGTCTGCGCAATCAGCGGCTGACCTTAACAGACCCAACAGTATAGATATTGGCTGTAAGTAGCTGAAAAAAAACTACTTTTACAGACTTTTGAAATTCACGCATGTCGCTATCCAAGCTTTCCATCGTCATTCCGGCCTATAATGAGGGCAGAACAATTCACTTCATCCTGAATAAGGTAATTGCAGTGGAACTTATTGGTGGCATTTCGAAAGAGATCCTGATCGTGAATGATTGTTCGAAAGACGACACGCAGCAGGTGGTGGAGAAATACATCGCTGATCATCCCGGGCACGATATCCGCTTGTTCAACCAACCCTACAACCAGGGAAAAGGAGCAGCGCTGCACAAAGGAATTGAAATTGCTTCCGGCGATTACATCATTATCCAGGATGCCGATCTCGAGTACGATCCGGCGGAATATAACATCCTGCTCAAGCCTGTGCTGGATGGATTCGCAGATGTGGTTTTCGGTTCACGCTTCATGGGTGGAAAACCGCACCGCATTTTGTTTTTCTGGCACACACTCGGGAATAAATTTCTCACGTTCCTTTCAAACATGTTTACCAACCTGAACCTTACCGACATGGAAACATGTTATAAGTTGTTCAATGCAGAAATGGTGAAATCGCTTGGACTGAAAGAAAATCGTTTCGGTTTTGAGCCGGAAGTGACTGCAAAAATTTCCCGCATTCCTAAAGTGAGAATTTACGAAGTAGGCATTTCGTATTACGGCCGCACGTATGAAGAAGGAAAAAAGATTGGGTGGAAAGATGGTTTCCGTGCGATCTACTGTATTCTTCGTTACAACCTCTTCGACACGAAGCACACGAAGTAAATTTTATTCGTTGCTATTCCTTCAACACACTGAGATTTAAATAACCACGGCGGCACAGCGCATTGTTTAAGCGTTATCCGCGCGGCACGGCGGGCGGAGCCAAATCGCTTCGCGATTTAATGTTACTCCAAATGTGCATGTGTAAGAATATCACGTAGTGATATTTACCGCTGTGCCGCCGTGGTAAATTTTTCCATACGTGTCGCTATTCCACTTCACACACAATCCACGTAAGCGTAACCACTTTCCCATCCTGTTGCCGGTACTCCCTGCTTTGGCGGATGACTTCATGCAACTGCGGTATTCCCAGCAGGCGCTCTTCCGGAATAGCGTATTGTAAGGGACCGAAGTGCGAATCCCAGACAACGATGGCGTCTTTTTTCAGCGCAGGATTTTCCGCGAGGCCCCACATCTCAGTGCATTGTTCCGGGTCAAACGGGTCTTTGTCGAGCAGGTGCGTCATCAGCGGATGACCGAAATACAGGAAACGCTGATCGAGATGCTGCGTGCGGATCTCAGTAGCCACGTCCTGCACGATTTTCTGTTTTTCATCGGCCGCGAGGAACAAACCGTATTGTCGGAATGTGTTGAACAATGTTGTGGCTACAACCACGATCAAGGTGAGGTTGACTGCTATCTTTTTGTTTGCATAAACAAGCGTGATGAGCTGCAACCCACGCAGGCTGACGAGTACCGCACACGGAAGCACACAAGCGATCACGCGGTACAGGCCGTACGAACCGAACAATCCTTTCCACCAGAAAATGGAATGCGCGACGAAGAAAACAAAGAAGCATCCGAAAACGAGAATGATCTCTGCCAGCGAATGCCGCGGCAATAATTTTTTCCGGAACACCAGTGAAATAAATCCAAGGTTCAGCAATGCCGTGATTGACCAGCCGAAAATGAATTCGTTCAGGCCAACGAAATGAAAGAGTCCGCCGTGACCGTACATTTCCTCACCGCGGTACGGGTTCTGGTGAATGATCCAGAGAAAATCGTGATGCACCACGATGGCACCGATGATTGAATAGAGCAGCGTTCCTGCGGCGAGTAAACACATCGAGAGGTATTCTTTCCGCACCAGGAAGAACAAGCCGAAGAGCGGTGCAAGGATAAAACCTTCTGTGCGCACAAACGGAAGAATGGAAATGATGCAGGCTGCAACCGTATTTCTTCCTGCGGTAATGAAATAAATGCCGAGCATTAACGTGAGCGCAAACAGCGGTTCGGTAAGTCCGCTTTGGGCGCAACCCCAGGAGATAGGCGCGAAAAGTAAAAGTGGTCCGGCAAGAAACGCGAATGGCAGTTTCATACGGTCGGCAACGCGCCAGGTGAGCCACGCTGCGCCTACATGACAAAGCACGTTGAAGATCATTGCGCCTTTATACCCGAATTGTGCAAACGGAGAAGAGAGCAAGGTGTACACCGGTTTTCCCCAGTGATGCATGAATAACTCCGGGTGTTTCCACGACCAGCGCGCGATCTGGTAATGCAGGATGCCATCGCCGGGATCAAAAATTCCCTCGGAGAAAATCGCAACTACGATCATCAGCACGAGGGCAACCGCGAAAAACGGCCGGACTAATTTGTTAATCCGGTGATAGGGTGATGGGGTGATAGGCTGATGTGCTGATTCCTGCAAGTAAATTAATGTGCTAATATGCTAATGGGTCAATGTGTTAATGGGTGTAACGGAGTAATTTTTTCACTGGGAATTCACTGGAAAATTATTTATTGCATCTGAACATCTTTGAGATCACCCCGCCTGGTTACACGAGCCCATTAGCAGATCAGCACATTGCCATATCAGCACATCAGAACGCTTGTTCGCGCATCCGTTTCCTCGACATCGACGCACGGATATCATCCAGCTCTCCTTTCGGAATGGCGTTGATCAGGTTCTTCGTGTATTCCTTCGAAGGATTGTCGCAGATCGCATCGGCATCGCCCATTTCTTCAATGCGGCCACCCTGCATCACCACCATCCGGTCGCTCATGAATTTAACAACGGATAAATCGTGCGAGATGAAAATGTACGTGAAGCCAAATTCTTTTTTCAATTCATTGAGCAGGTTCAGCACCTGCGCCTGCACGGAAACATCCAGTGCAGAAACCGATTCATCGCAGATGATGAATTTCGGGTTCAGCGCCAAAGCGCGTGCGATGCAGATCCGCTGGCGTTGTCCGCCGGAAAATTCGTGCGGGTACCGGTAGAAATGCGCCACGTTCATGTTCACGCGTTTGAGCAGGTCGATCACAATCTGTTTGCGCTCTTTGTCGTCGCGGCCGATATGGTGCACGCGCATCGGCTCCATGATCGCATTTCCAATGGTGATCCGTGGATTGAGTGAAGAATACGGATCCTGGAAAATGATCTGGATGTCTTTGCGCATCATCCGCAATTCGGCAGACGACAATTTGGTGATGTCTCTTCCGTGGAAAAATATTTTTCCGGAAGTAGGCTCCACGAGACGAAGGATGGTCCGTCCCAGCGTTGTTTTTCCGCAGCCCGATTCGCCCACGAGACCGAGCGTTTCTCCCGGGTAAACATCAAACGAAACATCATCAACGGCCTTAACGATTTTGATTGCTTTGCCCGTGATACTTTTCTGCGTGATGAAATGCGTGTGAATGTTTTCGAGGCGGAGAACAGGTTCTTTCGCGTACAGCGCGTCATGCTGTATTTTCCGTTCGTTTTCTGTTACAACCAGGTTGTACGTTACCTCGTGAACAGATTGTTCGTTCTGAATAATATTTCCCTGCTCGTCGGTGCGCATGAAATCGCTCACGGTTGGCAGCCAGTGTAAACGTTTATTCAGCGGCGGACGGCATGCGAGAAGGCTCTTGGTATACGGATGTTGTGGATTGGAAAAAATTTCAAGAACGGAACCCTGCTCAACAATTTTTCCTTTGTACATCACCATCACGCGGTCGGCAAGTTCTGCGATCACACCAAGATCATGCGTGATAAACATGATCGACATGTTGTGCGTTGACTGGAGGTCTTTCATCAGCTCCAGGATGGTCTTCTGAACGGTAACGTCCAGCGCGGTAGTTGGTTCGTCGGCAATGAGCAGCTGTGGATTGCACGACATGGCCATGGCGATCATCACGCGCTGTTTTTGTCCGCCCGAAATCTGGTGTGGATATCCGTTGAATATGCGCACCGGGTCAGGAAGCTGTACCTGCGCGAAGAGGTCCATGACTTCGGCTTTTGCAATTTTTTCGCGGGACGTAAGAAAAGTGTCCGGGCGGTATTTTTTCACCAGGGCGAATGCAATGATGTACAACAATCCCAATGCCGCCGCAAGCATACCCAACCACGGAGTGATCACGATAGATGACCAGAAAAGAAATTTCGTTACAACCCGGGTGATCTTTTGAAAAGTATTCTTTGATGCGGATACGCCGGGAAATTTTTTGTGCTGGAGAATCGCTTCCATCACCTGCTCGCCACAAGTAAATACGGGATTGAGCGAAGTCATCGGTTCCTGGAAAATCATCGCGATTTCATTCCCGCGGTATTTTCTCATTTCCTTTTCCGTGAGTTTGGCCAGGTCAATGGGACCATCTTCACGTGAATTGTAAATGATTTCCCCGCCGGTAATTTCCCCGGGAGGATTTGGAATGAGTCCCATCACGGACAAAGAGGTTACGGATTTTCCTGATCCTGATTCGCCCACAATGCCCACAGTTTCGCCAGCCTTTATCACAAAGGAAACGTCGTTAACAGCTTTCACTGCTTCACTGTCTGTTCGAAATTCGGTAACGAGGTTCCGTATGTCGAGCAAAACACCCGGCGACGGCGCTCCCTGCGAAGTCCTCTCGTTATGGAGATTTTCCATATATCGTTTAAAAATAGCGATTCGGGGTGATTTGACAAGGGAAAGGTGCTGAAGACGGGAGAAGGGGCGATGGGAGGGCTATTTCCGGTGATGGGAGCAGCGATTTTCGCTTTTAACCATTTCACCACGGCGCCACGGGGACACGGCGCATTGCCTTATTGCTGCCCGCGAGGCACGGCGAACGGAGCCAATCGCTGCGCGATTTGAAATTTAAAATAGAACGCGGATTAAACGGATTCAACGGATTGTTGCAGATGATTGCTTCGCAATTGAAATAAAAATGGTACACAGAATTCACCGAATACGCAGAAGTCCCGCGGAATCTGAGCGTATTATTTTCTGTGAAATTCTGTGGCTTCTGTGTTTTCAGCGTACGATTAAGTAACACAAATCGCGAAGCGATTTCGCCGTGCCGCCGTGTCTCCGCGGTAAAAAATCGCTCTGCCGCTATTGTCTACATAGCATCCAGCAGGAACAACGAATCCATCGGAAGCGTGTCCTGTTCGGGAATGAACGTGAGGTCGTAATAGTATACGTGTAACTGCCCGTACGGATATTCCGTGTCTTCGATGAGCTCGATGCGCGCGGGACGTTTTGCTTTTTTCACTTCCCAGGTCATGGCCATGCCATCGTCCGTTGCCGGGCCGTATTTTTCGGAGAAGTAAGCGGTGAGGTCGGTGTACCATTCCTCGGCCGATTCTTCATCGGTGAGATAAATGTCGAGTGTCAATGCAAACAATCCTGCCGAATCGAATTCACAATCCCAGGTATAGTGTTTGGCGGAATCGATTTTTCCTTCGAAGAGGAGGTAATTGGGTTCTTCCTGTCCGAGACTATCGCCGGGCAATGCCAGTTTTTTTACGTCTTCTTTTTTCATGCCGAGCGAAATGCCGTGAAGCAAACTATCGTCGTTGAAAAAAATATGCTGGACAACCTGTGAATGCCGGAGCAGAATTTCGTTGTTGACCTTCGGTGTATCAGAACAACTGAGTGCGAAGAACAGCGCGGGAATGATGGCTGGGATTGCCTTTTTCATGCTGGTGTAAAGATACGATTTTGGCGTCATTGGAGCGCAGCGAAGCAATCCCCGCTTCGAAGGTGGGATTGCTTCGCTGCGCTCGCGATGACGCACTGCTTAAGAAATCATGACATTGGCCCCATTGATCAGCGGCTCATTCCTGAATTTTTTCAGGATCTGCGCAACAGTCAGCACATCTTTCTGGCAATAGGTGACAATGCGGGCCAGGTTCTTCTCCTGGTAATACACGCTGTGGACCATGCTTCCGTCGATATCGTCTTTGGGTGTGGGAATTCCGAGTGCGGTGGCGAGCAGGACGAGCGAAGTGTAGCTTTTGAAATCGCCGAACTTCCACATTTCCATGGTATCGAGATGCAGGATCTCCCAGGGTTTTTTCCCCGCGAGGTCGAGCATGGAAGGAAGATGCACACCGTTGATGATCATGCGGCGGGCAATGTAGGGAATGTCGAATTCCTTCACGTTGTGGCCGCAGATGCGGTGAATGTCGCGGTTGAAATGTTTGCGCAGGAGGTCGCCAAACTCGCTGAGCAGCTGTTGTTCATCGTCGCCGGAAAAAGATTTCATGCGAAATGTTTCTTTGCCGTCGGCATACTTTAAGAATCCCACGGAGATGCAGATGATTTTTCCGAACTCGGCATAAATCCCGGCGCGGGAATAAATGGAAGCGGGATTTTCTTCTTCTTCCATTTTCAGCGTGTTGGCTTTTTTATCCCAGAGTGCGCGCCAGTTTTCGGGAACATCGGCGTAAGTGGGAAACATCGGAACAGTTTCGATGTCGAGGAAGAGGACGTTTTCAAGATTGAGTTGATTGTACATTGTGTTTTGGATTGATCTGCTGCAAAGCAAAGAAACGGGGTTTGAGGAAGCCGTCCAATAAACGTTTGTAGTCGGGTGTAAGTGTTTGTAAGCGCTTGTAAACGTTTGTAAACGGATATTCCGTGTGATTCGCGGACTGCAAGGGTCTTAACCCTCAAAAGGCTAATAGCCATTGCAGCGTTAGGACCCTCAAATCCCGGCACAAAATTATTTGTCCACAAAATTTCCCCGGCTGTGAATTTTTATGCACAGTTTTTTCCACGGCGTTTTTCATTTCCACAGTGTGTCTTCCGTGAAAATCACGACGTTATATTTTTCCCCACACTCTGGCACATAATTGATGGTATTAACGCGGCACAAAACAATTGTTAAGTCCACGGAAAAAATCACACACAAAACAACCCAATCATGAGCAACAACAAAAACAAAAAAGAGCGGGACGAAGAGTCTGTTTCCCGTTACGGCTATTCGCAGGATACCGTAAAAAACACCGACCTGAACAAGGATACTGATCTGAACAAAGACACCGACGACGATTCTTCTTCCACTTCGAAAAGCAGCGTAGGTCCTGATGGAAAATTCAAATCGGGCTTAGACACTGAGAACAAAACCTCAGACACCACAACAGGCAAAAACAAAGAGGGCCTCACTGGAAAAGAAAAAGAATCTGACACTTCGATGGAATGGGGAAAACATTCCCAGGGGACAGGCAACACTTCACAGACACAGGGCGAACACCGTTACGACAACCGCTCAGAGTACGACAGCAACGTAGGACAGTCCAACGAGAACGATCAGTCGAACCGCTATGGCAACCAGAACCGCCAGCGCAACTGGAATGATCAGTCAAACCAGTTTGGTAATCAGAACCGCGACTGGAATGAGAACCGTGGCACCGGAAATCAGGAGTATGGCAACCAGCAATTTGGTAACCAGCAGAATCGCGACTGGAATGAGAACCGTGGCACCGGAAATCAGCAGTATGGCAACCAGCAATTTGGTAACCAGCAGTCCGGCAACCAGAATCGCGACTGGAATGAGAACCGTGGCACCGGAAATCAGCAATTTGGTAACCAACAGTCCGGCGACCAGAATCGCGAGTGGAATGAAAATCGCGGCAACCAGAATTATGGTGGTCAGAATTACGGTGGACAATACGGTAACCAGCAGCAAGGTTGGAACAACCAGTCGGGCATGGGCAACCAGGGTTACAGCAACCAGTATCGCCAGGGAAGAAACGAAGATTACGGCAACCAGTTTGATTCGGAGTACGGATTAAACCGCGGACAAGGTGGTGACTGGAGCAACCAGTTCCAGGGCAGCCGTGGATCGCAGTATCGTCAGGGTAGTGGTGACTGGGCCAACCAGGGACAAGGCTTCAGCGGTCAGCAGCAGCAGTGGGACGACAACCGTTACGGCAACCGCGGCAGATTCGAAGGACGCGGCAACGAAAGACGCGGTTACGAAGGACAGAACGATTACGGTATGGAATTCGGTGAGCAGCGTGGAAGCTACGGCAACTACGGCAGCGGAGATGGTGGTTATGGCAGCTACAGCGGCAACCGCCGTCGTTCTTCTGAACAAGGACGTGGTTCTGAGAACTCGTACGGTCAGGGATACCAAAGTCCTTCGTACGGCCGTCGTGATGACGATGATGATTATCTCGGCGAGCGTCGCGGAAATTCAGACAACCGCAACACCTGGCAGGACGACAACCGTTATGAAAACAGAAGTGGTTCTTCCAGCTTTGGACGCCTGGGATATTCAGAAGACGATGATTACGGTGATCGCCGTTACAACGACGAACGCGACGAGCGTAGCGGGCGTTATGGCACCGAGAACCGTTACCAGTCATCTTCTGACCGGAACAGGCCTTCTTCACGGAGCTCGTCATCGCGCGATGATCAGTCGCGTCGTCAGAAAGGCAGAAAAAACCGTTACTAAACAAAACAGAATTTCGTTTTGAAAGCTCAACAGGGCCCTCTTAATGTGTGGCAGCACAAACCACCCTGTTAAAAGTCCTCCCGGTTATGCCGGGAGGGCTTTACTTTTTGAACGATTTTAACACAAGCACGCATCCTAAAAATTAACCACGGCGACGGGTAGTGTCTCAGTTTGAGCATTTGATATTTTGACACGGCGGCACGGCGCATTTTTACGGCATTTCTTATTCTAAGCCCGGGCGCTCACGGCGGGATAACGGTAACGCGCCGTGAGCGCCCGGGCTTAGATCGGGTTTCGTACTTCTTTTAGCGCCGTGTCGCCGTGTAAAAAAGCAAAGTGAGACGCTACCCGATGCCGTGGTTATTTACACTTCTAACCTCTTAACCACCAAAAAAATCTCAACATGGAAACCCAAACACAGGAACAACCTTTCGAAACCGAAGGACACGATTTTTCAGGAATGGCTTCACTGGATCTTCACGATACACAGGCCTTTTATGATTTCCTTTCGAAAACAGCGAACTACGATGCGGACCGGTACGACCCGATAGCGCTCAAAGTTTTTGTTTCGGAAAATCAGCCCGTTGTAACACTATACGTGCTCGATAAATCGGCGCAGGAAAAAGACAACTACCCGAAAGATAAATTACCAACACGTAAATTGAAGCTGCAGCTTTCCTGGTCGGAGCTGTTCATGTTCGTTCGCCGGTTCGATCTTGTAGTCACCAATGGCGGATACAACATTGCGGATATGGTGGTGATCAATAAGTGAATATCCTTGGCTGATCGCTTCGCTCCCGAACTTCAGGTGTGCGCCTTATTTTTTACACGGCGACGCAGCGGCACGGCGCGTGTTACTTAACTGATTTCGCAGGTCGCAGGCTCAGTGAAACTCTGTGAAAATCACGCTGTGTTTCTCTGTGGTTATTTTTTTATTCGCGCAGCCAAATCAAAGGCAAATACCTGGCGCCGTGCCGCCGTGTTATTTTAAAGGAAGACGCATCTGAATGAATCACGCAACGATCCGCACAATAAACCTGTAAAGTTCTTCGCAGGCTTTCTTCCGGATATCGAGCGGGCTGCCGTAAAATCTTTTCCGCAGACGGTGTATTTTATTTTTGTACACCACCGCATAAAATATTGTTCCTACGGGTTTCTCCCTGGTTTCACTTCCACCGGGTGAAGCAAGTCCTGTAATAGCCGCATGCACATCGGCGTCGATCAGCTTCTTTAATTTCTTCGCAACCGCGTCCGTAGTCTGTTGCGATTCGGCCGTGTATTTTTGAATGATACTCCGGGGTACGTTCAGCAGGCACGTTTTTACATCTTCATGATAGCACACAATTGACCCGCGAAGTACATCTGAGGTTCCGCGGACAGCAGCGAGCTGGTGTGCCGCAAGTCCGCAGGTTACGCTTTCAGCAAATGCCAGCGTGAGTTTTTGTTCCCGGAGCAATTGAATGAGACGCGTATTCGCACGCATGGATTGATCAGATTGAAGCCGGTGTATCGTCGGAACGTTTGATGGCGTGATAATGTAAATCCGTATTCGCCGGGCCATTCAGCACTTTGCCTTCGTACGTATAGCGACTGCCGTGACAGGGACAATCCCATGTCTTTTCATCGCCGTTCCATTTCACAATGCATCCCAGGTGTGTACACTTGGCGCTTACAAAGTGCAGCATGCTGCGTTCATCTTTGTACACCGCGTATTTGTTTCCCTTCATCTCAATAATTTTCCCTGAACCGGTTTCCAGTTCAGACAAAGTATCTTCTTCGTCTTCCTTCGGTTTCTTTTTCAGGTACTCGGTAAAGCCGCCCACGATTTCTTTCACAAATACTTTTCCTGCAGTGAACAGCTTGAAACGCGATGGCGAATAGAGATCTTTCCATGGATGTTCTTTTCCGGCAATCAGTTCGGGAATGAGTATCGCAGCAACGGATGCATTCGTGAGTCCATTGCCTGAATCCCCGGTTACAATGTACACGTTGTCTTTGTCAACCGGGTTTCGCCCGATGTAACCCAACGCATCCACCGTTTCCATCACTTGTCCCGACCAATGATAAATCACGTTTTCCACCGGGAATCTTGTTCTCACCCATTCTTCCAACCGGGCATACCGCATTTCTTCGGGGATATGATCGGCCATTCCTGTCGGGTGATCTTCGCCACCGCAAAACAAGAGATCATGCGTTTCATCATACTCCTGGATGCGCACGTAGTGATAGGGCGCAAAGTCGTCGTTGGTCTGGTGATCGCCGGTGTCCCACCACAAAGCACGCGGGACACTTCCTTTTTTTACGCGCATGCCAATCATATACGTACGATAAGCATACTGGCGCAGGTGCATCACCAGTTTATTATTCACCGGTGTATTTGTGCAGACAACAATGTGTTTGGCTTTTACAACATGACCTTCCGCGGTGATAATTCCGTCGGAGTTAATTTCCTTCGCGTGCGTGTCGGTATAGATCTGTCCTTCATATTCAATGATCGCTTCGCACAAACCCTTGAGATATTTCAATGGATGAAACTGTCCCTGGTTTCGGAACTGCAGACAAGGGCCGGGTTCATTGATCCCCGGGATATCTGAAAGTTGCGTAACGTCCAGCCCGGCTTTCTGCGCGGCCACGTATTCCTTCATCAATGAGTCAGGCTTATCGTTCTTGTGCAGGAATAAATATCCCGACACGCGTTCGAAATCGCAATCTATCCCTTCTGTTTCGATCACCGATTCGATAAAATCAATGGCGCGCGAATGGCTTTCGGCAATGAGTTTTGTGCTTTCTTCACCGTACATGGTTTCGAGGTCGTAGTACCGGTCGTCCAATGCTGATACCAGGTGTGCACTCGTACGACCGGTTTCCCCGCTGCCAATGTTGCCGTCTTCAACAAGCACAACACGGATTCCGTGCCGAGCCAGATTGTATGCAACACTTACGCCGGCAATTCCTCCGCCGACTACCACAACATCTGTTTCGAGACTGGTGGTTAGTTTACGTGTGGCAAACGGTTGTACGGAAGCTATCCAGTAGGTAGCGTTGGTCCCTGAAGTTTCTTTGCCGCTTCTCTCCGGAGTTTTATCGGGTTGATTTGAGTCTGTCATACTGATCAGTGTTTTTTACACTCCTGCAAAAACAATTCCTCTAATTGCGTGCGCTCCTGCACAACGGTTCACGCGGCAACTGTTCTTCCGCAACGTGTGTGAATTGCACACTGTGTGGAAATTTCTACTCAATGTTGGCGGATATCCACGCGTAATGAACAATCGAAACACAGGCGCAGGGGAGGAATTGGAAAATGGCACATCATTTTCTATGCATGTGCAGCCCCTAAGTTTTATTTAAAAAATGACCGTATGAAAACCACAATCAAAATCGCGCTTCTTTTAGCTGCATTTTTATTTTCCGGGACAATGATCCAGGCGCAGGAGAAGAAAAAATCCCAGGACACCGCTTACATCAACAGTAAGAAGCGGATGGATGAACAGCGCAACCGTGAAGCGGAGGAGAAACGCAAAAACGACAGTCTCCGGAAAGTCCGCCGCGCAGATAGTATGAACGAAGTCCGTCGCGCAGACAGTATGCGCTACGTGCGCCCTATGCCGGGAGATACAATCAATCCTCCGGATAAAAACCGGCGTGACTCAGCTCAGAAAGGAGTTCCGCCGCGGATGGATAAAGGAGCGCCACCGAAGGGACCGAATCCAGCTAACAAAGAAGAGTAGGGAGAAAAAAACAGACGCAAAGGCGCAGAGTACGCAAAGAAAAACCGCAAAGGAGGACTGGAAATATCTTCTTTGCGATTTCCTCAGCGGTCTTTGCGCCTTTGCGTCTATGGCTCACCGGATCATCACCCCCGGTATATTCAGCAACGGTATCGGTGTAAAGTTTTTTTCGTTGATGGACTCAGGCAGGAAAACATATTTTTTGTCGAACACCTGTCCGTCGATGTAAAAACTCACCCAGTATTCGTTGGTCAGCCCGAGTGTGTTTTCCATGATCGGTTCTACGCGAGTGAATTCGAGATCAGGAATTTCTTCGTAGAAATGACGGAGTGTAGAAGTAGTTCGTGGCTCACCGTCCAGTTCGCCGTAACCGCGTGAAGTCACAATCACATTTTTGATCGGAACGATGTGCAGGTTGATGAGAAATACATTCCAGAGATTCTGGCCGTCGTTTTCTTCGAGCACTACGGCCATTACAATGTCTTCGACGGTGGGAATATCGATGTCCTTCTTCATATGCGTCTACAAATCTAGGAGAATTCGTTGGAAAAATTCACCGCAGAGGCGCAGAGGTGCGGAGGCGTTTCTTAATCGAAGTAAGCAATGATCGCAGAGTATGGTCTCCGCACGCGGTACGTCATTGCGAGAGGAGCGAAGCGGAACGAAGCAATCCCACCTTTAAGAGATGGGATTGCTTCGCTTCGCTCGCAATGACTACCGTACAGCCATCGCCGCATCGAGATAGTAATACACATCCGCCGGAATATCATCCGAATCATTCGGCAAACGTTTTTCTCCCAGGCGCACGATGATCATGTCGAGGTCAGGAATGGCGATCACGTACTGCCCCAGGATTCCACGCGCATAGAAAATGCGATGTCCCTGGTAGTCGGGCATCATCCACCATGAATAGCTGTAGGTGGTGCACGGTGTGCCGTCTGCGTTATTCATTCCGCACGGAAGAACAGATTGCAGCGCATACTCTTCCGGAACAATTTGTTTTCCGTTCCATCGGCCGCTGTCGAGGTAGAGTTTCGCAATGCGTGCAAAATCGCGCGCGTTGGAATTGAGACAACAAAATGTTTTTTCATTTCCGTTTTCGCAGTCGAGGCTCCAGAACGCCGGCTCCTCGGCACCCATGGGAATCCAGAGTTTCTCGGAAGCATAATCGGCGAGTGTTTTGCCTGTGGCTTTCATGAGTACAAAGCCAAGCACCTGCGTGTTACCGCTCAGGTAGCGAAACGTAACTCCGGGCGGTTCCGTCACGTCTGTGTAGTTCATGGTGAGCGCACGAAGATCACTTCCGTAATACGCTTCGGCCGGGTAGGCGAGCGGGTTCACGTAGTCTTCGTCGAACGCCACGCCGGAACTCATGGTGACCAAATGGCGCAAGGTAATTTTCGCGAGGTCGCCTTCTCTATACTCCGGGAGAAAATCGCCAACCGGTTGATCGAGCGATTTGATGGTTCCATCCTGGAGCGCGGCACCGAGCAAAACACTCACTACGGTCTTCGCCATCGAGAACGAGTTGGTGTATGATTTGTCGGTGAATACGCCCCAGTATTTTTCATGGACCAGTGAATCGTGTTCGATCACTAAAAATGCGCCGGATTTGATCGCCAGCATTTTCTCTTCGAGTTCTTTCGGAATTGCTTTGGTATTGTACCGCGATGATTTCGGCCAGGGTTGCGGAGTTCCTGTTTTGACTTCGCGGTTGCAGAATATTTCGTACTCATCCACGGCGGGACCAGAACGTCCCTTGGCATACGTATTCCATACACCTTTGTAGAGATACGTGCGCCCGGTGAAGAGAATAAACAGATTGGCGATCACGAGGATCACGGCCAGAACAATGCCGGTACGTTTGAGGAATTTCTTCATAGGGGGCGAAGCTTAGGTGTTAAACGAAGTTCGCGGGAATAAGGTTATGGCAGGTGGACTGAAGGTGATTGGCGCAGTGAAAACCGCTGAAGCGGTTGAACAACCGGACTTGCACCATTGCCGGGGGCTTAAGCCTCCGGCAATGGTGCTTCGAGAGATGTTGAACGGTTTCAACCGTTTTCATCAGTGGTGAGCGAATGATTTTTGATCGACATCATCAGCAACAGAAAAACGCACGTACGCGGGTTCATCAGTAAATGATTATTCTTCGGGAAAGAATAAAGTTACTTTCTACAATCCGGATAACATACACACCCGGTTCCTGGCTGGAAAGATCAAGTGTTACAACTTCAGGTTTATCCGAATAGTTTTGCGTGCTGATCAACTCACCCAAACTGTTGTACACTTCAATCTGAAAGGATTCATCCGGTGAATCAGAAAAATTGATGTTGACGATTCCATCTCCCGGGTTGGGATATAGCGTGATCGAATCCGAAACCGGCAGCGAATCATTTTCCGGGTTCATCAGTCTTCCGCCACCGCGGAGCAATTCAAAAAATCCTTCTTCTGTTTTGGAGTGATCACAATTGGAAAACGTGACGATGTAATAGTATGTTCCTTCTTCGCTGTTGCCCCCGTCCCAGGTGCAGATGAGATTGGAATTGTTGAATCCTTCATGCTCGTAGATCAGCGTTTGATTCGAAGTGCCCCACCGGCTGTAAATTTCTATCCGGTAGGACCAGGCGCCGGAAACATTGAAACACAAAAAGTCATTGATCCCATCGCCGTTGGGTGTCATCACGTTGGATAGTGTCTGAATAACAACGTGGGTTCCATCTGGTTCAGTAAACGGGGTGCATGCTTCAATTGTTGCGTTGAATGAAGCGCCACTCTCCACCGAAAATCCGGGTTCCAGCGAGATGAAGTCTCCGGCCTGGAAAGCAACGTCCTGCCCGGTCTGGATGATCACGTCTCCGCTCATTTGCGGAATTCCGGCATCATACCCGGCAATGATAAAATCTTTCACGTCGGTTTCGCCGGTGAGATTGTTGTTGTTCTCATAGCGCATTTCGGGTGGACAACAATCCAATCCATTGTACACATTCACATCGTCTACATAGATGTAACCCTTTTCATTGAATGCACCGGAATTGTTCGGTGGTGCAAGTCCGCCAATCTGTACCTGGTCAAATGTGTTTCCACCAGTAGGAATCCAATCTGTTTCTACGTAGTACCATTGGCACGACTGGAAGATGGTCGTACTGCTGGTCACATCACAGTCGATGTAATGCATAATAAAATTGTGCTGACTTTCATCTGTGTCGACCATCAATATACCGATACGCGTATCGCGGGTTACTCCGCGCGGACTAAACCAGAAGCTGACTTTGACAAGACTGTTTGCATACGTACGACGCGAAAGCTCGTTGCGCATATTTTCCGTTGAGCCAAAGCCGCCGTAGAAAAGCGATGCATCGTGCGTAGCCAGTTTAGGTTGCGCATTGTATACATCGTCATTGCTTCCGGTTTCAAAATTGCACGGACCGCTGAGTGCACCGGCGAGCGTTTGCGTGGTAAACCAGTCGGGTGTATTGTCGGATGAACCTCGTATCCAATGCGAACAAAATCCATCGAGTTGATCGTGCCCGGTTGGATACCCGATTCCGTTTTCGAAGCCACCGTTTTGTGCAATCTGGTCGGTTGTGGATTGGGCATAGATTTCCAGGGACGACAATAACGTCGTCAGAATTAAAACAGGAATTTTCATGTTTTATATTTTTACGTTGAATGTTAGACCCACACTATGAAGCGGCGGGAAGGTGCTGGAAATAATTCGTTCGTTGAATGAATGCAGGTTCAGTCCGGCGAGATATTGTATGCCTACACTGCAGACTGATCCCAGTTGCCAGTTCGCTCTGACTGCAGCCCAGAACAGGATGTTTGTTTTGTCCGTGGTAATTCTTGGATCCGGATCTTTTTCAATATGGCCATCAGCGAAGGTGTACTTTTCCGAATCGTAAACCCGGAACTGGAAATCAGAGCCGAGTGCCAATGACCAGTTGAATTTCTCATTGAACCAAAACCATTTGGACACACCGATCGATGGCGACAAATACAGGAATGTGTACGTCATGCTTTTGACAAACGGCTCACCGGAGTAATCGTCATTCAGGCGGTTCCAACCGACATCGCACAGTTTAACTCCGCCAAGGATTCCGAAGCCACCGGCGCTAACCCGTTCAACCTGCACGCCGGCGGACCATCGGAATTTATTGACGTAACGGAAATTATGGATACCTGTGAAGTCAATGTTGTGATACTGCGTGTTCTGCACATCGTAGGACAATGAAAGACCAACCTGGAAAAACTTTGTCCGCGAATTTTCCTGCGCACTCACCCCAACAGCAGACGCAATAAGCAGCGTTGCTGCAAGAATTACTTTGAATGTGGTTGGAGTTGAGTGCATAGCGTAATTGTTTTTCAGGTTGAGCGGAAATCAATCCTTCCGGAGTTCTTCGATTTCCTTTTTCATTTGTTCGTTCTGTTGCTGCAGCTGGATCATGTACAGCGTTAACTCTTCTATTTTCGCGAGGAGCATCACGTCGTTCTGCGCGAGATCAGTTCCTTCATTCTGAACCTCCTGTTGCGATGGAACTCCCGGAAGATGTCCGTTGGCTTTCACGTATTGATTCACGGAATCAAGTGGCATGAGATAATACGTGGGCGCGAAAACAGAATCTGCCCAGCTGTTCATGGAGACATGAATGCTTTTGCAGACAACACCACCGTTCACAGTAAGCATGGTCGATGGCAAGTCGAAGGGACTTCCGACCTGCGTTTGATTTCCAATAACAACCCGGCCATCTCCGCGGATTAAAAATTTTGTGTTGTCTTCAATCTGCTGATCGGTTATTGTTTGATCGGCACCTCCTGTGGATGTAATACTGATCACACGCAGCCCGCCATTGATATCGCTCAACAGCAGAGAAGCTCCGTTGTTCGCAAAATCATTTCCGGTTGTCCATTGATTCGGGCCGACTCTTGAAATGTTGAAACCGATGTACGACGTGCCGGGAATTGTCCCTGTACTTTCGGCACTTCCCATGGCAACTTTCCGGAATGTTTCACCTACCTGGAACTCGGCCTGCGGATTCGCCGTACCTATTCCAACTCTACCCACGGTTCCCGTTCCACCCGCCGGACCAACAAATACCGTTGGCCTGTCGCTGTTGAATCCGAGCATGAACGAGTTCGGAATGGTGTTGATCAATCCCGCACCACCGATAATTCCCGAACCCATCGCAATGCTGTAACTCGCCGCACTCGACACCGCTACTTTGCTGCCGAGTGCAAGCGAGTACAAACCCAACCCATTCGATGTGGAATTCCCGATCGCTAAACCTTTCACGAGCGTATTCGTACTCGGGAACATCCGGTTGCCCCAGAAGAGGATGGTGCTGTCGCCGAGACGTACTACAGAATCGCCGGGCAGCGGACGAATACGTCCTACATATACGTCGTCGTTGAAACGCACCTGGCCGGTCACATCGAGTTTGTATTGCGGATTGAATGTTCCGATTCCAACATTGCCGCCGGTTCCTGCATGCAGCAACGTGTTTCCGTTGTAACCCACGCGGCTCTGAATGCGGAGATCGCCGTTGGAGGTATACATTTCGTTGAACCCTCCGGCCGACATGTGCATCGTGCTGTTCAACGAAAACATGTTGTTCGCCTTCATCGTATCTGCCAGCAGTTTATTCGTGAGAATAACACCGGTGGCGTATACTGTTCCGTCGAACCACGCATCTCCATTCACGTGAAGCAGGTATTGCGGAGAAGCAGTGCCAATACCAACGTTCACTCCGGTATTGTAAAGACTATTGCCCGTTCGCGTCCATCCGCTCAGCGCACAAATGCTTTTGAAGGTTCCACTCCCGGTAAAAACCTGGTTCGTGTCGTTCGGGTATGGAGTGGTACTCAGCACACCGTTGTTGCTGGTGCTTACCAGTCCCTTGCCCAGGTTGCTGAGCGAGTTGATGCGGACTTCTCCATTGGCTTTGATGCGCATCACTTCAAGGTTGTTCGTCCGGAAGACAAGAGGCTCGCCGTTGGTCGTTCCAAGGAACGCGCCGCCGGACGTAGCATTTCCGCCCGTTGACCAGGGGGGACTGGTCTGGGCAGAAATCGATGTTGTTATATAAGATAACAACATGGCGATGAGGATTCGTTTAAACAGGTGTGAGGATCTACACTGCATGATGATTTTTTTAGCGGTTTAGCGCTTTTGCCTTTCATCGTTATCCTTATATGACAAAAAAGATACACTTAAAAGACAAACGCGTTGCAATATAGACCCGTTGCTAAAATTGGCGCCCCCGTAAAAACACCTGATTTAATTATTTAGTTTTCAGCGCGATGCGAAACTAACCGTATACGGTTAGTTGTATCCGGAGGAAATAAATTATGAGAAATTTTGGGAGATTCGTGGTGCTCAAAAATTAGGTAGGGTCTCGGTTTGAGCATTTGATATTTTGACACAGCGACACGGCGCTAAAAGAAGCACGAAACCCGTTCTAAGCCCGGGCGCTCACGACGCGTTACCGTTATTTCGCCGTGAGCGCCTGGGCTTAGAATAAGAAATGCCGTAAAAATGCGCCGTGTCAAAAAGCAAAGTGAGACACTACTAAAAATTAACCACAGGGAACACAGAGGTGTTTTGCAGAGGTTCACTGAACAACGGTTCTCAGAAACACTCAGTGAACCTCTGTGAAAATCACTCAGTGTATTCTCTGTGGTAAAAAACACAAGCAGATCAGGAGCAGATGGTGCAGGCTCTGAATCATGGCGTAAGTAATGTTGTGTTTTTTACCACGGCGGCGCGGCGACACAGCGCATTATTTTAGTGTTACCCGCGCGGCACGGCGACCCTTCGATTCCTCAGGGCAGGCTCCGCAAATCACTTCGCGATTTAATGTGTTACCCTAAATGTGTTTGTGTAATAATATCACGAAGTGATATTTACCAGCGCCGTGCCGACGCGGGTTATGGTTATCAAATATTAAGCGCTGTGTCGCCGTGCCGCCGTGGTTTTTTTAGAAATGCAGAAGCAGATCAGGAAAGGATGGTACACGAAAACAATTTCGCGAAATGATGTTTTAGTTTCTCCTTCACTTCCTGCTCATCTATTTTACGCCCGAGTTCTTTCTCCATCGACGTAACGGCTTTGTCTTCGATTCCGCAGGGAATAATGTTGCTGAAGTAAGAGAGGTCGGAGTTTACATTGAACGCCCAGCCGTGCATGGTTACCCAGCGGCTTGTGCGTACACCCATCGCGCAGATTTTTCTTGCCTTCACCGGATCAGCAGGATCGAGCCACACACCGGTGTACCCGGGATAGCGGTCTCCTTTCAAACCGTATTCGGCGAGCGTGAGAATAATTACTTCTTCGAGTAAACGCAGGTACTTGTGAATGTCGGTGAAGAACTGGTCGAGATCGAGAAGAGGATATCCCACAATTTGTCCGGGGCCGTGGTACGTGATGTCTCCACCGCGATTGATCTTGTAAAAAGAGGCGTGGAGTTCATTCAGCTGTTCATCGTTGACGAGAAGATTGCGGGCTTCGCCGGTTTTCCCCAGCGTGTACACGTGCGGATGTGCGCAAAACAACAAATGATTTTCAGGCGTGACCTGTTCCTCTGCGGGCTTATCGCGATTCGAAATTTTCTGCTGAACAATTTGCGCGAATAGTTTCTCCTGGAAATCCCAGGCTTCCTTGTAGTCGATAAGGCCGAGGTCGGAAAAGTGTACTGTCCTCATGTTATTACAGTGCGCAGTATGCCAGTACGCAGTGCGCAGTCGGTAAAAGGCCATGCGCAGTGAATGCGGGTTTCAAACATGTATTCGTCTTTATAAATCAAGTGGCCGGAATTACTGCGCACGGGTTTACTGCGCACTGCGTACTGATTTTACTGCACACTATTTCTTACTCAGTTCTCCTTTAAGAAAATTAATCACATTCACCTCCATCGAATCAACGCCGCGCAGGGCAGCGAGCTCAACTGAAATCCAATCGCCGACATGAACGAGGTAAATTACTTTTTCCAGGTACGAATCTCCTTCGGTGACGATTTCGCGGTAATGCGGAGTGTATCGTGTAATGATTTCTTTGTTGAGTTGAATGCGGTATGTGTTGCGTTCATATTCTGCCGCATCGCGGAACAGGATCACCGCATACTCTTCTGTACCGCCGGCCCAGCCCACCAGTTCGTTGTGATTCATTTCCGGGATCACGTGATGCCAGCAAAGCACTTTGGAATTTTCATTGAGTTGCTGACGGAAACGTATCGCCACACCTTCGAAAATCGTGGTGCTGTATATGACCGGTGTTTTTCCAAGAAGAAAACCTGCAAAGTCTTTGGCCAGTGAAACGATGTCCTTTTGTTTCGAGGCAATCAGTTCTGCGGCTTTGTCGAGGTTTGAAATGTGCTCGGCAGAAAGCAGCCCGCAATGCACAAAGATGAAAACCAGTTGCGACAATGAATATCCCAGGCAGGAACGCGGAGGCATTCCACCAGGAATAATGATCGTACCGGCATTGTATGTTTTCGCAAGCGCTTCAATTTCTCCGCCTGATGTAACGCAATAGATCATCGCACCTTTTTCGTGCGCTTGTTTCATGCAGGCCAGGGTTTCCTCGGTGTTTCCGGAATACGATGAAACGAGAACGAGTGTGTTTGCATCCACATATTCCGGGATGAAATATCCTTTGCTGACCTGCACAGGAACTTTGCACGCAGAAAAAGCGAGTTCGGAAATGATCGTTCCGCCAATGCCCGAGCCACCCAGGCCGGTAATCAGCACGTTTCTGATCTCGTGTGCGGGTTGGGGTAACTTCGAATTCCTGCCGATTTCGATTGCTTTTTTTAATTGCAACGGAAATTGTTCTACCAGCGTCTTCATCTCTATAGGTGATTTATTCGGGGACTCGAAGGTAAGAAAAAGGAAGGTTTAAGCGGATTTGGAGGAAAAGAAGGCGTTTTTCCGCCATATTCGGCAGATTTTGTACGCATTTACCCATGCGCATCTGTGGCAAAGGGCCGTAGGCCCAGTAAGCACCATTGATTTATCGGGCAACAGCCATCTATCATCTGCACATTATTCCACAGAATTCTCCCTCGACTTTATGTCGTCCAGCACTTTCTGCTGCGCATCGACCTCCGCTTTTTTCTTCACCTGTTCTTCTTCGTTCGCTTTAATATCGTCCTGCGCCTTTTTGATTTTCTCGTTGTAGTCTGTAATGTCGTCGTTCAGGTCTTTGTTCTTCTTTTCAAGATCAGCCTGGTCGTCTTTCACGTCTTCCAGTTTCTTTTCTTCTGCTTTGCGTTTATCGGCGATCGCATCTTTGGTCATTTTCACCGCGAAGTCTTTCACGATTTTTTCAGCCGCATTGTACGACGATTTATTGTCACCCGAACTCAGCCAGGTTTCCCCGAGTTGGAATCCAACAATGAATTTGGTTTCCGTGTCGCTGATTTTTTCCGTGCGCGCATATACGTCGCAGGTGTTTTCACTGATGTCTTTGATCAATGCATTGTCGGCGAAAATTTCATCCTTCCCGCTCACTTTCGCATCGTAACCTTTCATTTTCGATTTCCACTCCTTTTCAATTTCAGCGGGAGTGGCATCGTAAATCGTTACAACGAGGCAGTTGTGATTTCCGCCGTTTATTTTTTCACTTTTTTCTTCGACTTTAATTTTAATTCCATCTGCAAACGCAGGAAGAGACAATGCGATTACCGCAAGGGAGAGGAGTAGTTTTTTCATGTGGCAGTGATTTGTATTGGTAAGATACAGAAAAACTGCCACGAAAACTCCAAGACTCTAAGCTGCACGAAGTAAAGGTTGGTCCCTTGTGTGGCTTAGTGCCACAAACTTCCATCCTAAATGGATACATTCGCGCAACAGGCATTCCGGGGCAACATAAATCCGTAAAGTGAAACAGAGAATAATTGGTTTTGATATCGCCAGGGCGTACGCAATTTTCGGAATGTTCATTGTTAATTTCAATTTTTGCTTTGGTTCTATTTTGTCCGCAACCGGGCCCTTCGGGAAATTCTTAAATCTCTTTGTTGGAAATTCAACTGCCATTTTTATCATCCTGGCCGGAATGGGAATTTCGTTAATGACGAACAGAACCGACTATAGTAATGAAGAGAAAGCGAAGCTGAAATCAACGGTGCTGAAACGATCCTGGTTTTTATTCGCCCTGGGATTGCTGTTGTACGCGTGGTGGCCCGGAGACATTTTGCATTTCTATGGCGGTTATATGCACGTTGCCGCTTTTCTTCTGTTTGTACGGGCGCGTTATTACTTGTGGTGCGCTCTTGCCGCAATCCTTATTTTCCATGTGTTGTTCTTTGTGATTCCCATTGAAACCGGGTGGGACTTCAGTACTTACAAGTATGTTGACTTTTGGACACTCCCCGGATTTCTGCGCAATACTTTTTACAACGGATGGAATTCCCTTTTCCCATGGATCGCGTATTTCCTGCTTGGCATGTGGCTCGGACGCCTGAAATGGGAGGCGAGCGCAACACGCAGGAACGTTTTTTTAACAGGACTTATATTTTTCTCCGTTTTTCAAATCATCCGTCTGTTCGCAAAAAATAATTTCTTTGGCGAGCATGTAACGAACTATATCACCAGCGAATATTTTCCTCCGTATTTGCCTTTCATGATGATAACAGCGGGTTTTGCACTCATGGTTATTGCGGCCTGTATGTTTATCGGCAAAACATTTCCAGGAAATAAACTGCTGAATTACCTGGCGTTGACCGGCAAGATGACCTTAACGCATTACGTGATTCACCTCACTGTGGGTATGCTCGTATTGGCTCAATTGACAGGGAAAACATACACGGGGTATTTGAAAAATGACGTCCCGACATCACCTGTTTACATATTTTCGTTCGCCATTGCATTTTTTATCGCGAGTGTAATTTTCAGTGTGGCCTGGAGCAAACGATTCCGGCACGGACCATTGGAAACTGTGATGCGGAAAATTTCCGGGTGATCCGAAAAAATCTAATGCTCATCCACTTCGGATACACCACCCGAAACCACGAACTTCATCACATCGGCCGGATTCGCATCCATTGCAGAAACGTTGGATTTCGGAACGATCAGCAAACGCCCTGAAATGGAATACGACATGGGCATATACACCGCCACGTATTCCGGACCGAGCCCGATCTCATGCAGATCATGATCTGTAATGAAACCGACCTCGCGGATATCGGCCTCTTTGTTCGTCGTAACGAGTACGGGATTGTTGAACCGTTTTTTGTTCCCGATAAATGCGCCGGTGAAATCTTTTACGGGTGAATAAATGTGACGGATCACTGGAATTTTCTCGATCAGTTTTCCCGATTCATTGAGCAGTAAACGTGCAACTACGTTTGATGCAAAAATTCCAACGAGGAAAATGAACGCGAGCACGATGAGGATCACTATGAAGGGGTCGACCATTTCATGAACGATCACCTGCATATCGGAAAACCATCCCTGGATCCAGAAAAATATTTTCGCGAAAATGAGGACGGTAATTCCCAGTGGAATGGTGATGACAAGACCCTGGATGAAGTAACGGAGTAATCGTTTCATGGTGTAAAGGTAGCCGTTAACGGATGATTTGCCACTAAGACTCTAAGGCACTAAGCAGCACGAAGAAGTGCTAATGAAAATTTTTTCGTGGACCTTGGAGACTTGGTGCCTTAGTGGCAAGATGAATGGGGTTACCGCCCCAATTTTCCCCGATCCTTCTTGGGAAGCGCGGCAGCCACGAGGTTGTAGGAATGATCAATCCATTCGCGGTACATCTTTTCAGAAACTGAACCATCGCAGGTGATGGTATTCCAATGTTTTTTGTTCATGTGAAAACCCGGTTCCACACAGGGATAACGTTCACGCAATTCAACCGCAAGTTCGGGATCACATTTTACGTTGAACTGAACCGGATTGTATTCGAGCCCGGTCAGCAGGAACACTTTTCCCATCACCTTGTAAACCGGTGTGTCCTCACCGAAAGGAAATGTTTCTTCCACACCCGGTTTGGCTATACAATACGCGCGGAGTTCTTCAATGTTCATGCGTTGGTAATTCTGAAAAGCACGGGTCGCGATGGTGACGCATCATTTTCGAAAGGTGCGAATTGCAGATTCAAAAGATAGGTACCATCGAGAATTCCATTGGGTACGTAAATGAACTCAGTGATACTTCGCTGGAATTGTGTGTTGTCCGGGTATTCCCAGAACGCACGGTGCGCGAGTAATTTTCCTTCATCCACTTCGCGGTCGATCGAAGGGAGATCGATGAGCAAATGATCTATTTTTTTTGTCGCAAGATATTTTGCTGCGGCTTCTTCGAGGTACGGCGGATTGCTGTTCGACCAGTTCTGGATCAGTTTGATCTCTGCATTACTGATGGTGCGGAGCACAATGGCTTCCGGATTTTTATCGCCAATTACTTCTTCAAGTTGCTTTGCTGTGATCACGTAATCGCCATTCTCTTTTGATTCAGGAAGAATGGTGACGAGCTCAGCAATGAAGAAGAATTTTTTCACGTGTTCATTCACGCTGTAAATCTCCGGCGCGATATGTCCTACGCATTCCGTATGCGTTCCGTGTCCGTGCGGATTAAAAAAAATATTCCGGAAGTTTACAGAGCCGCCTGATTTCACTTCGCCAATCCAATCGCCGGCGCGTACCGGCTCAATTTTCATTGGGTCGACATACCATGCGCGGGAGCTGATCGGTGATAACGGAATGGAAATATCAATCGGCTGTGCGAGATCAGCTTTGTACTCCGAACCTTTGTGGTTAATGGTGACGAACATCAGATTCCGAATTGCTGAAAGTGATGATCCATGTGTTTGTACATTCCCATTCCCCACTGATCAGGTGGTCGCTTGCCCCAGAACACACTTGGGTATGGTGTTACTTTTTCAAGGCCACCGGCGTGAAAGCGCCGGACAATTTCGAGCAGACGCTGTTTCTCTTTTTCGAAATCTTTTTCAGTGGCCATCAGAAAGTTGGGTGACGTAGGAGCATTCTTACCATACGGCTCGTCGTTCCAAAACTTTGATTTCATAAAAAGCATGAAGACCTTACCCAGGAACATTTGTTTCGCAGGAGGGGCGTCGTCGCATGCGGATTGCATCACGGCAACGTTGTGTGCCAGCATTTGCGCACTGTTCATTTTTCCCCACAACGGTTTGGTGTCGTGACTCAGATTGTTGAGACGTTCCTCAATGTGTTTTATGGTACCAGGTTCGAAGAGTGATTTCATTTGTTAAAGGTAGAAAGAATGATGTGATCCTGCCACTAAGACACAGAGGCACTGAGCAACACGAAGTATGCTTTTTTCGCCTGCGGCAGCAAGGAATTTTTTGGTCAATATCACTACGTTCTATTGAGATTCGACCCCTTCAGGGTCGCACGATTCAATACCCTTTCACTTCGTTCAAGGGACATGCGACTTCTCCGAAGTCGGAATGTGATTGAGTTGATCCCGGAGGGATCATATGTCCCTTGAACGAAGTGAAAGGGCTTCTTCCTCCCGACCCTGAAGGGGTCGAATGTTATTAACCCCGGGTGAGTTCCGAAGGAACGTAACCCGGGGTTAATAACACGAAAAGAAAAAATTCCTTGCTGCCGCAGGCGAAAAATGTAACCCCAATTGCAAACCGTTCATCAACACCCCACCAGGTTGTATTTGATCAACGGCTGTTTTTCATCACGCCATTGGATCCATCCCGTGTGTATGTGCCACGGTTTCTCCGGATCGGAATCCGGGTACTGAAGTTCCACTTTCATCCACGATCCCTGCACCTCCAGGGGACTCATGGATGATCGTTCATCCTCCGCCATCTTTTTGGTGTAGTTGATCTGTCGCGATTTTTCGTTGGGCAATGAAAAGAGAATGATCTCTTCCGAGGGTAATTCAATCGACGACATCTGGCTGTAAAAACCGAACCAGGTGAGAAAGGTAATGTGCTTTGATCTTTTCACCCACACTTCGCGCGCTGAATCATCTTTCAGAATGGTGCGGTAATAATCGCCGGACGAATCCACAGCCACAATATCTATACGTGCATATTCACCGGAAGGAATGCAGAACAATGTTTTAAACCACGACGGTTGCGGCATGGTGTGAAACGCGTTCAATGTATCGAAATGATAATAATGCGTACCGATATTCCATGCATTGCGCAGAAAGGAAATCCGATGCGTAATTTTTGAGCCGGGTGCGCTGTAAAAATTTATTTGCGAAACCGAATCGACCTCGATGTGAATCACTCCATTGCCGTACGTATCGCGGAATTCGTCGGCATTCGCGGTGATGCAGCACAAAACCAGGAATGAAAACAGAAGCTGTCGCATAAACCTGTGCTTTATCATAAACTGTACCAGCTTAATGCGTTGTTTCTGTGAAAAACGCAGAAGAAGCGATCCGGTCGGCGAGCAGGCGCCCATTCGAGGACAAGGTGTACCGGGTTTCGTGCTTGATTACATCACCGGATGAAAGCCACGGCTCAATTTCTTTTTCGAAATATTCTGCAAAGTCGGACCCGAATTCTGCTGCGAGTTTTTGTGTGTCCACACCCCATTTCGCACGCAACCCAAGCATCACGCGTTCGTTGTAACGTTCCGGTTGTGAAAGCTGTTCCTGGTCGTAAGCAGTTTCACCGGCAAATATCTTTTTCAGGTACGCGGTATTGTTCGCTACGTTCCAGCGCCGCGTGTTTCCTTCGAAACTATGCGCCGATGGCCCCACACCGAGATACGCTTCACCTTTCCAGTAACTGCTGTTGTGCCGGGCGATGAAACCTTCCTTCGCGAAGTTTGAAATTTCATAATGTTCAAAACCCGCTTTGGCAGTTTCTTCAACAAGAACCCGGAAATGATCCGACGCAGTTTGTTCGCTGGCCGGAATAATTTTTCCGCTGGTTACAAATTGCGCCAAAGCTGTTTTCGGCTCAACCGTCAAACAGTAGGAAGACAAATGCGGAACGTCCAGCGCAATGAGCCGGTGAAGATTTTCACGCCAGTCGTTCAGCGACTGATCCGGCAATCCGTAGATGAGATCAGCCGTGATATTGACCAGTCCCGCATCCTGCGAACCTTTCACGCTGCGTTCGGCTTCGTCGGAATTGTGCGCACGGTTCATGATCTTTAAATCAGAATCACGGAACGACTGAATGCCAATGCTCAGGCGATTGACCGGAGAATTTTTCAGCGATTTTATTTTCGCAGGAGTCAGGTCATCCGGGTTGGCTTCGAGTGTAATTTCCGCATCGCGAACAATATCAAAATGCGATTGAATGGTTTCGAAAATAAATCCAAGCTCTTTTTCTGAAAGCAAACTCGGTGTTCCTCCGCCGAAGTAAATTGTTTCAAGAGGTTGTTGCGGCAATTCACTTTTGCGCATCCCGATTTCCTGTGCAATAGCACGCACCATGTCTTCTTTGTTTTTCATTGAGGTTGAAAAATGAAAATCGCAGTAGTGACAGGCTTGTTTGCAGAAGGGGATATGGAGGTATAGGTGGGACATTTTCGGTGACGCGAAGGTACACTGAAAATGTTCCGGGTTGAAAAAGTTTCGGGTTTCGGGTTAGGTTCGACTCACTGTGTTTCAATGATCGTACCGTAACACTGAGAATGTTCCGGGTTAAAAAAGTTTCAGCTCTGCTTTTTGTCAGTTCGGGTAGCAATCAGCAATTTTGTCCCTCTCGATGCAATTTTCATTCCTCAAATCACTCGGGATGACAAAATTGCTGATTGCGTATTGAGAATCGACAAAAAGCAGAACCCAACCTGAAACTTTTTTCAACCCGAAACTTTTTCAACCCGAAACTTTTTCAAAACTTAATCCCGCAGATCAAAACATCATCCGTCTGCTCCAGTTGCCCTTGCCAATCCTGGAATTCGGTTTCAAGGCGATTGTTTATTTCCGGTCCGCTTTCATTGGACACCGACAATAAAAACTCATTCAACTTTTTGTATTTGTATTTTTTTCCGGCCGGGCCCCCAAACTGGTCAGCGAATCCGTCGGTGTACGCGAATAGCGTGTCATTTTTCAAAAGTTCCAACGGAAATTCGCGGAAAGGATGCGTGGCCACCAGCGATTTCCCAACGGCCATTTTATCGCCCGGCAATAAAAGTATTTCGCCGTTGCGGATAATGACCGGCACGTTGTTCGCAGATGCGTACGTTGATTTCGACAGGTCATGGAGGTTGATCCGGATCAGGATTCCATCCATTCCATCCTGCGAACTTTCGTCTTTGAAACTATGCGTCAGTCGCTCCCTGACAAAATCAAAAATTTCAGCCGGGTTGGAAAGTCCTTTTTCATTGATCGCTTCCTTGATGAACGACATATTCAACACGCTCACGAACGCACCGGGAACGCCATGGCCTGTGCTGTCGCAGATGGCTACGTACAGGTAGTCGCTCGTGGCAATCGACCAGAAAAAATCACCGCTGACAATATCTTTCGGAGAAAAGAAAATAAATGCATCCTGCGTATGATTTTGCAAGGCCTGCATATCGGGCATCAGTGCATTCTGCAGGTGGCTCGCATAGCGGATGGAATCGGTGATGCTTTTATTTTTTTCATCCACGAGTAATTTTTGCGCAGAAATTATTTCGTGTGCATTTTTCTTCGACCGGTAGCTTCTATACGCAACGACGAGCAAAATAACGGTGAGCAACAACGCCGCGGCGCCGAAATAGTTAATAGTTTTCTGCAACCTCGCGGCTTCAGTGGCAACGGCTGTTTTCTTTTCTTCCTCGGCCTTGAGTTGCACTGACCTGTTTTCAAAATCGGCGCTTAGTTTTTCACGAATAACGGCGTTGCTTTTCTCCACGTTATTCAGACTATCGTTCATCGTTGAAAACAGTTCGTGCATCCGGAGCGCATCGGATGTGTTGCCCTTCGATTTATATATCCGGTAAAGCAACGAAGCAGCATCGCGGATGTTCTTTGGAAAACCTGAGGCGTTACTCAATGCGAGTGCTTTTTCCCCGAAGTACAGCGCGCTGTCGTCCTGGTGATAGCGCAATGCAATTTCTCCGAGGTAAAAGTACGACTCCGCTTGTGCCTGCAGATTGCTGTCGTTGATCGCCAGCGCCAATGACTGGCGGAAACAATCGCGCGACGCGTCGAGCAGTTTCTGTGTGAAATACAATTGACCGATACTTACCTGCGTGCGGGTTTCGCCAACGGAGTGTTCAGCCCGACGAAAAAGATTAAGTGCGGAATAATAGCAGTTCAATGCGGATTCGTAATTGCCTTGCAGAAAAAATATTTTACCGATACCATCCTGGCAATAGGCCTGTCCCACTTCTTCAGTTGCCGGTATCGCTTTTTTGGCAAGTCCGTAATAGAGCAGCCCGAGATCCTTTTCTCCTGTTTCGCTATACAGTTTTCCGAGATTGAGATACACGCTGCCTATAAGCGAAGTGTCGCCACTTGCACGATGTGCCTCCAGGCAGCGTTCGTACAGGTGTACGGCCAGCAGAATGTTCCCGCGTTTCTGTGCGATGAACGCAATGTTGTTGAGCAAGGGAGCATAACGCGAATAATACGATGCATTCCGTTCTGCTGCAGGAACCAGTTGTGCAACCGAATCGCCGGCATTGAAAAAATAAAGTGCGGAATCGGGATCGGACAAATAGAGTGATTCTCCCAGCGAAGCATAGAGTCGCATGAGTTGCAACGGAGAATTCGTTGCGCGTATGGAATCGCGATACAGGTCGGCCGGGTTTGTTTGCGCGTGAAGCAACGCGGAAAACAAAAGGGTGACCACCAGGAAGCGAAAACGGATAGCAGGGGTTTTCATTTGCACGTCAGGCTAAAGTACATAACATTGCCGTGCTGCTCAACGATTGGTAGTGTCTCACTTTGCTTTTTACACGGCGACACGGCGGATTTTTACGGTATTTCTTATTCTAAGCCCGGGCGCTCACGGCGAGATTTCGGCTTAGCGGAAATCTCGCCGTGAGCGCTTGGGCTTAGAACGGGTTTTGTGCTTGTTTTAGCGCCGTGTCGCCGTGTAAAATATCAAATACTCAAACTGAGACACTACCCAACGATTCCTACGGTTACTTACGCTTTTCGTTTTACACTCAGGATCGACGGTAAAACGGCATTGTACCACGGCTCTTCCGGAAGCAACGGAGGATCGGGAGGTTGCGGTTTTTCATTCGGGTTATTCGCGGAAAGGTTGTTCGGGTGAACATCCTCAAAATAAATTCCGGTGCTGTCCTTCTGCCACGGAGGATCGAAGATGGTGATTTTCACAAGTGGAACAGGTCCCCGGTCAAAAGGATTCCAGTAATTGTTCACTTCCTGGGATGGCAGGCACCACATGTGCGTGTGCGCAATGGAAACAACATCCAGGCTGTAATCACTTTGCGGAATTTCCGCAACAGGTTTACGGTATATGCGCACCGGATCCTGATGTGCGTATGCGCCGCAGACAAACACGAAACCGGCAAGTAAAAAACAATAGCGCAGTTTATCCATTCCGTTTGATGCGTGTGATCGATGGAAGTATCGCCTGGTACCACGGAGTTTCCGGGATCAATGGCGCCGCAGGTGGTTCCGGTTTTTCATTGGGATCATGCGTGCTGATGCTGTTTGGATTCGTAGTTTGGATCGAAGCGATGGAACTGTCTTTTTTGCGGAAAGGAGTCAGCAGTTGAAGTACGAATGCGTTCAGGGGTGGCTGATCTTCTATGTAAGCCATGCAACCACTGTAAGAAACTACGGTGACCGTGTAGGTCGTTACTTCGGCGGGTTGCGGCATCCTGGGTTCGGGTTCTCCCAGCGTGTCGATGACAACTGCATCAGTCAATGAATCACCGGGAATGTCAGCGATGAGTGAATCCGCCGGCGTTGAAATTGAATCACCAACAATTGCATCAGTGAGTGTGGTATCGTTTTGCAGCGACAGACTATCCTGCTGTTGTGCGGCAACCTGTTTACCAAACAACGAAAGCGGGATCAACAACATCGCGCGCCACCATTTCGCATGCACTTCACGCTCAGGCAACGGAGTAAATTTCCGGTTAAGCTGCGTGGGTAAAAACCGTCCGCATTTGGGTTTCCCACCATGCTTAAGGTAGAGCACGAGTTCATCATCGCTCATTTGGGAAAAGTCAGTGACCGTTGTCTGGCACGAATCGCAATTCCGGTGCTGGCTATCGACTGCATGCATCTTGCCCCAATCCTCTGAACAAGGTTGAGGAATAGTGATCATAAATTGCTTGCTGATCTTTTTCCGTGTAAACATGAAAATGTATTGCCGGAGAAAAGGTAGACGAAATAGGTTCCGTGTTCCCTGTTTCGGGTTCGTTGTTTAACAGACGTTAACTCGCTTTAACAGGATGTTAAATCCTGACTGGTTTAATCTTTTTACCACGGTGGCGCGGCGACATGGCGCATTACTCAATTGCTGCCCGCGCGGCACAGCGAACGGGACCAATCACTGCGCGATTTGAAATAAAACTGGTACGCGGAGTCAGCGGAACGTACAGAGTCGCACAGATTTTTGTTGTAATGTTTCCGTGAAATTCTGTGTATTCGGTGCATTCCGTGTACCATTAAGCAACACCAATCGCGCAGCAGATTAAATCTGCGGTGATCCGCTTGATCCGCCAAATTTGTGTTCTATTCAGTAACACAAATCGCGTAGCGATTTCGCCGGGTCTTCGTGGTAAAAAATGGGTTTTCGCTGGATGAGCTCGCCGAGGTGTGACAAACGCGCAACCCGAAACTTTTTCAACCGAAACTATTCTATCTCCACCGCAATCACTTTCCCCATCACCGGATTTTTCGGGTAAGGAATATTCCGCTGGTTGAACGGAGCCGGCTTCCACCATTCTGAATCGTGGAATTCCTGGGTAACAACAACCACCATCTGGTTGTCCGGAATAGCAGTTACGCTCTTGTCCATGTATCCCACAAGATGCATCTGGTATCTATCAGGACCCACTCTCCACGCAATGTGATCGGGAGTCCATTCGATTTCGTACCAGTACTGCTGGCGTTTGAATATTTCATCGTGGCTGACAGGCGTCTTGATCGTTATCGCCTGGTACCAGCTGTCCCAGCGATGAAGATCAAATTTGTATTTGTCAATCGCATACGGCATCACACCTTTCACGTGTTTTTCCGGCGCCATGCAGGCAAGGTCCCAGTTGGTGCACGATACAATGATGTCGCGGTTGTCGGCGGCCTTCTCTTCGGGCGGAACAGGACTGTTCGCATACGATGCCGCTGGCCAGTTGTGCGAAGACTTCACAATCTCGAAATCGATCTCGGAATAATTCTGGACATTTTTCCGATCGGCAAATTTTCCGCGGTTGTCATCTTTGGGAATGTAACCACCCTTGCACGCGCCGCGCGCATTCCACGCAGCATTGTCCTGGTAAATGAGCCACACCGCGTTTACAATTCCGTTCCAGACATTCTCGCGGCTCAACATTTCCGGGAACTGAACGCAGACGCGGTATTTCCCATACGTTGTTCCGATCCGCGATTTAATTCCAACATGTTCTTTCCTGTAAGGCAAACTGTCGTTACCGGGATTGAACATCGTGATGGAATTGGTTATCGGATCTGCAATGACCGTTTCGCAAGGACGACGCGACACCTGGAAAATATCTTTCACGCGTTGTTCATCCGAAAATTTCTTCGCGTTGGCTTCATACATTTCCTGCGAATAGTCTGTTCCGCCAATATCGGCAGTCATAGGAATGGTGGGCAGAATAATGTTCCGGTCTACGTGGTGAAAAAACTGCGAGAACTGCGCACGTTTGAAAAGGTCGTTGTTTGTTCCGCAGGTTTTGCAATAGGCAGACGTGTCTACTACGTTATCTGTAAAGTCAAACGGATTCTGGTACACTCCCGCGCCCGGGCTCATTACGGCGGCTACTTTCAGTTCTTCAGCAGCAACAAGTACCTCGCAGTTTTCATCGGTCTTGCCTGGTCCGTGAAGAAAATAGTAAAACGGGTTGATCGGACGCCCATCACTTTCTACTTGCGAAATATTGCGGACTGAATGAGGCAGTGCAGGCACGGCATCGGTGAGCATCACCACCAGCATGAAACGGTAACTGCCCATCCGCGGATTTCTTTTCCAGCGGTTGTTCACATCGCCCTGCTGCTGTTGCTCGTTGATGCTGAAAAGCGCGTCGCGGTATAGCTGCTCGCTAACGGTAATGTTATTGGCCTTTGCTTTTCCTTCGATGGAACCATACCATGCCGGATCACTTCTGATGGCATTGATCATCCCGGTGATGTCATCCGCGTCAAGACTTTTGCGATTATCCTGTCCGAAATATTTTGTTTCGTTGCGTGGATTGCCCAGGATGCGGAAGGAGTCTGTGATTATTTCAGAATCGAACCAGCCCAGTTCCGGAATTTCTTTGAATTCAATGTCTGTATTTTCCCAGCTTCCGTAAAAATTGTCTTCGCATCCTTCGTGCTCGTACCGAAAGCCGTTCGCATCTTCAAACTCAACCTGCTTGTATGTTTCATTCTGGTAATAGATCTTGTAAGCCAGTTTGCGGCTGCCGATTTTATTGTTCTTCACGCGGAATGAAAAAACAAATTTTCCGCCAGGAAGCTGTTTCACCGTTGGAATGACAATGCCGGTGTTGATGCAATCTGAAAGATCAACCACGAATGTGCTGTCGGAATTTTTGAAGTTCTCGAACGGATGAAAATTCTCTGTGCTGAAACTTTTGCTGAACGGATTTACGATAAGGATAATAAGTCCAATCGCTACAGTTACAGCTACCGAATAAACAGCAAGTTTCGTCCCGAAATTCATCGCGCCAAATTAATCATTTCTAAAGAGCAAACTGCTGTCGCCATAACTGAGGAAACGATAATCATTCTGCAGCGCGTGATCATAAATCCGGCGGAAATCTTCACCCGCAAAGGCCGCAACGAGCAGGAGGAGCGTGCTTTGTGGCTGGTGAAAATTGGTAATGAGTGCATTGACGATCCGGAACCGGTAACCCGGAGCAATGAGTATTTGGGTGTAGCCCCGTATTTCGGAATGATTGTATTCCCGCATCCAGTCGGCGATAGCTTGCAGCGCAACCGGCGCCGGGACTTCCGGCCCGCTTTCATACGGCTCCCACTGCCCAACGAACAGCGAATTCCTGAATTGCCCCGGTTGCAGGATCAGTTGTCGTCCGAACCAGTATAGACTTTCCAGGGTGCGGAGTGAAGTTGTTCCTACTGCGGTGACGCCTGCCTGGTGAAAAGCCTGGAGTTGCTCAATGATTTTTTTACTGACGATGACCTGTTCGCGGTGCATGTCGTGACCGCCCATCTCTGAAGCTTGCACGGGCTTGAATGTACCTGCGCCAACGTGAAGCGTGACGTTGGCCGGAGTAATATTTTTTTCTTTCAGCGATTCGAGCACGGTTGGAGTGAAATGCAGTCCTGCGGTTGGCGCAGCAACAGACCCGTTGGCTTCTGCAAAAATGGTCTGGTAGCGTTCATCGTCTTCCGGTTCTTCTTCGCGGTGCATGTATGGAGGCAACGGAATTTTTCCAATCGTTTCCAGTACTTCGGCAAAAGTCAGGGCGGGTGCATTCCACGACAAATGGATTTTGAACTGATCGTTAACCGCAGCTGTTTTTTTTGCGCGGAGCGTAAATGATTCGAGTTCCAGCACGAGTTCTTCGTCGTCTTTCCAGCGTCTCGCATTTCCAACGAAAGCGGTTACTTCAGCTTCTCCGGTTTGTGCAAGCACCCGCACAAAATCTTTCGAAGGGTCTGCGGCGTCGGTGCAGAATATTTCCACGGCGCCGCCGGTTGCGCGATGCATCTGTAACCGGGCACGCACTACGCGTGTGGTGTTAAAAATCAAGAGCGATCCGGGTGGAATATGATTGGCAACAGCACGAAAAACTGAATCGCTTATTTTTCCATCACGATAGACGAGCAGTTTGGAAGTATCGCGTTCCGGCAAAGGATGCTGCGCAATCTTTTCAGGTGGAAGATCGTACGTAAAGGATGAAATGGAAAGATGCCGGGGATCACTGCTCATGCGGGGCAAAAGTACTACTTTCAGAGGTCTGTGTCGGTGCCAGTGTCAGTATCAGTGGGGGCGTTGACACTGATTTTTATTTGGGAGAATCTCATGCGTCGATAACGCCGTCATCGTCATCGGGCGGACTGACACTGATACCGACGCTGACTCAGTTTTTACAGTACATCTGCAGCCATTTCACCGCTTCGTCTTCCGTATTGAAAACTTCGGAAGGACATCCCGGCCGTGAAACGCGCAGGTAAAAATTGGCGAGTATCCGCTGGTTGAGATTCCGGATCACAAAGGCTTCTGCAACTTTTGCATGCTTGCGCGACGCCGAGCCAAGATATTCACGGATTCCATCATCCACTGCAGTGAGTTTTCCGGCAACGTGTACAATACCAAATTTTTCATCACCGAATTGCTCACGAAGCTGGCAGGTAATTTGCCTGGCCAGCGCGGTAGTTACATGGCAATCGTCGGTGTATTCGATTTTAACCACGCACTTCGACGCGCGTGTAATCTGAAATGTGGAGTTCATTCGAGGGTTGTTCGTATACTAAGAGGATGCAAAGATGTATCCATTCCCCGCCGTGGCAGGCAAAGTTCGACGAACTGTATCTGGCGTTTGACCAGTGGAACCGCCGGCCGGTCGATCAGTAAATTGGAATTTTTCGCTGGGAAAACGAATTGCGTGGTGTTATTTATCGGACGAGTGGAAGGCTTTATCCGATGGAAGGAAGAACATGGCGGATTACGCTTTTACAACAAGTAGATCTGACCGGGAATAACCTGTGCTGCAACCTGTTTTTCCACCTCCAGGTTTTTCTTTACCAGTTCCATCGGTTCACTCAGCGGTTCATCGGAAAGATCAAATGTGCCGTAATGCATCGGAATAAAAAAGTCCGCATCAAGATCGTTGAATCCCTGTATCGCTTCTATGGGTGATGTGTGCGAATGTTTCATCATGAACTCCGGTTTGTATGCACCGATGGGCATGAACGCATGTTTGATTTTCGGCAACACATTTTTCGCATCCGTGAAGTGTGAATGATACGCAGTATCGCCGGCAAAGTAAATCGATTGCGTTTCAGTCCCGATCCAGAACGCACCCCACAGTTCACGATTGGTGTCGTTCACGAACCGTCGGTTCCAGTGTTTCGAAGGAAGAAACGCGAAACGGATTCCTGTTTCATCCGCAGGAAATTCCTGGTACCAGCCGGCTTCGGTGATGTTGCGTCCGCCAACCTTACGCACAAGCGGGGCCATGTTCATCGGACAGTAAATCGTCACGTCCGGATTTACTTCCAGGATCTGCCGCATGCTTTTCGTATCGAAATGATCGCGGTGCGAATGCGTGAGCAGGATGTAGTCGAGGTTCTTCAATTCCTGCGGCGCGAACGGAGAAGGAAATTGACGGGGCACTCCCGGCAAACTATACAGACAAGGATCGGTAAGAATGAGTTTGTTGTTGATCCTGAAAAGAAATGCGGCATGGCCGAGCCATACAAACGCATCGGGGCCGGGAGTAAAGATCGATTGATCTGATTTTACATCAAGATGAAATGCATCCTTCTTCTTCTCGGCACGTTGCGGATTTTTTGAAAACAACCAGCGCAATACTTTGTCGAATCCGGCACCGAAAATTTTGTCCTCATTCACAAAGCGTCCTTGCTCGGTGGGATTACCGGGAAAATCTTTGCGGAGAAAAGGTAAGTCGGGATTGAAAACAAATTTGCTCATGGTGCGTTCGCGCGTCGTCACTCTATTAGTCGGATGACCGGTTGTTTTATTGCAGCTACAGACGCATGTTGTTGAATTGCCAGAGAATAAACGACATGGAATCCAGGAAAGTCATTTTGGCTCCGGTCATCAGATTCGCGAGGCCGAAAACGAAAATGCTCAGGGCGAACCAGAAAATCAATCGTCCGTGCTGGCGTGCCCGCGCATCGTATGCGTAACGCGAAGTCAGGTCGCGTTTTCTTCTCCGCGCGGAGAAAAGGTGTATGCCTGCGATGATGGCTATCGGCGCGCCGGCAAGTGCAAAACAATATCCCAGGATCAGCCAGGTAGGTGATACCGGTTCTTCGTTTTCATCCGGAATTTTTCCGGCATGCACAGCAGGAGTTTCCTGCATTTCGAGTTGTTGAATGGCGTGTGCATCTCCGGGATGAACCATCACAATGATACCGGGCACAGCAGCGGACCCAAGAAAAACAGACCCGACGCCTTCGGGCTCGCTGACAATATCGAACGGAATTTCATGCTGCTCCAGCAATTGAATCAGCTGCGACGCGAACATATCGTTGGAAAAACGACGGTACGGATAAGTCAGTTCGGGATGTATTTCAGGTTGATCTTCGGATGGCTCCATGCAACAAGATACTACAACCATCTTTTATCCGGAATAAACTGCGCGCTTTCATTCCCTTTATTTATTTTAGACACTTAACATTCCAACACAAATGGTTGTAGGCACTTCATTTTTCGGCGACGTCCAAACGGTTAACGGGCAGGGCATCACCACAAAGTTTTTTATGATCGGACTTCCGTTGTTCCCACTGGAAACCATGTTCGTGGTGCAGGACGGCGGAAATGAGAAGCGCGGATTCAGTATGGATTTTCATACCGAAAGTGTTGCATTGGGATACGGAAGAATTATCTCCTGGGCTTTGGGCGCCACCATGTTGTTGCTGGGACTTGTGCTTCGTCGCGAGTTGGGTTCATTGATTATTCCGGGAGCCATCTTCCTGGCGCTGTCGGTCTTTTTTCAATTCTTCCTGGGAAAACCAAAGAAGGGTGATGCGGCGAAACGATTATTTCTTGGACAGGCACTCGGTGTAAATGCATTTCCACACTGGTTGCCGTACAATGTAGCGAAGGGTTTTTATGCAGACCTGGAAAGACGTTACGCGCTTGTGCAACATGAATACAATGGACTTACGTGGCAGCAATGCATCAAAACCGGTCAGAAGGCAAAGCCCGGGCACTTCGCCATTTTCTTCGCGCTGTCCACCTACCAGGAATATTTTCTTCCGGGTGCGGAGTCACAAGAAATGACTTACACGGTATGGTTGATGGCGTAGTCGCGCATTTGCGGAAGATGATATAAACGGTTGAAACCGTTTGGCGGGACACAGAATCCAACAACCGCTTCAGCGATTTTCATTGACAATTTCCTGCTGAATTGTTTACAGCCAACCCTTCTCCACAATATCCCGCGCGTGATATGTGATAATGATATCGCATCCCGCACGCGCAAACGCCGTCATGTTTTCCATCACAATGCGTTGCTCGTCGATCAGCCCTTGTGCCGCTGCGCATTTCACCATGCTGTATTCGCCGGAAACGTTGTAACACGCCAGCGGAAGCAGTGAAGCTTCTTTCACGCGATGGATAATATCGAGATAGGCCAGGGCAGGTTTCACCATGAGAATATCTGCGCCTTCGTCTTCATCATGCAGTGCTTCGCGAATGGTTTCGTTCCCGTTGCGCGGATCCATCTGGTACGATTTACGGTCGCCCGATTGCGGCGAAGAATCCGCAGCTTCACGGAACGGCCCGTAATACGCCGAAGCAAATTTCACTGCGTACGACATGATGCCTGTATTCATGAAACCATGATCGTCGAGTGTTTCGCGGATCGCGCCGATGCGCCCGTCCATCATGTCGGAAGGTGCAACCATGTCTGCGCCCGCTTTTGCGTGTGACAAAGCCATGCGGCAAATGAGATCAACGGATTTGTCGTTGTCCACGTAGCCGTCTTCGAGAATTCCGCAATGACCGTGATCGGTGTACGCGCATACGCAAACATCGGTGATCACGTAGATGTCATCGCCGAATGCTTCTTTCAGGGCTTCAACGGCAATGGGTACAATGCTGTTGTGCGAGTGTGAAGAAGAACCATCTTCCGATTTCTCTTCGCCTACACCAAAAAGAAGAACTTTATTGATGCCGTGCTTCAATCCAATTTTTACATCCGCGAGCAGCATATCAACCGAAAAGTGGTTGATCCCCGGCATGGCCTTGATCGGATTTTTAATGTTGCTACCGTGCATTACGAAATACGGATACACAAACATGTCTTTGTTCAGACGTGTTTCAGCCACCATGTTTCGGGAGATGGCGGTTTTACGGGTTCTTCTTGGACGGATATTCATAATTTCTTGGTTCACTATAGATTTTACTTCGTATCAATTACCGACATGCCCATTACTGCTCTTACCAATCCTGCATCATCAAACGAGCCGGGCGTTACGAAACTCACAATTCCTTTTTCACGTAACGCGCTTCCGGTGGCATGACCCATCGCAACAACTTTCTGTTCTTTCGAAATTTTGTTCGACTGGAAAAATGCTTCCACGTTTGAAGGACTGGTGAAAACCATTACATCACACGCCGGAATATTGTCCGCCGGGCGCGAAATAGTTTCGTACACGGTAAGATCAATGATCTTTGCAGAAGGCAATTGCTGCTGCACCGTTTTCAGACTTCCTTTGGCCTGTGGAAACAATACCGAAGATCTTCCGGCCAAAGCACCAAACTGTTTCGCGATGATACGCGTATCGGTACTGCCGCCAATGAAATCGGCGCGCAGGTTGTGTTTGCGCAATTCGTCCGACGTTCCTTTACCAACCGCGGCGAGTTTCACGCCGGGTCCAACTTTCGTTTGTCCCAGGAAATGACGCACACCGTGTTTGCTTGAGAAAAATATCCAGTCGGTAACCGGAACTTTTTTCGCGATGATCCGTTGCGTATCAATTAATGCCAGTCCGTGAACGTCGCATGCGTTTGCTTTCAGGACCTGCGAAAAGAAATCGTTTTCACGTAAATCGCGGGTGATGTAAACCGATACCGGTTTAAACGCCTGGAGTTTTTTGACAATGCGTTCCGGCAATACAGATGCATCTGTGCTTTCGTTGTATAGCGTACGCAGCGGAGAATTCCATTCGGCAGACATCACGGTCCACACGCGGAACGTGTCTTCTTCTTTTTCGCAATACGCACCCAGTGGCATCTGGCATCCGCCTTTGAAGAGGTTTAAAATTTTGCGCTCAATGGCAATACATTCCTGCACGTCGGCATGATGGATTTGCTGCAATGCTGCAATGAGTTCGTGATCTTCGATACGCGTTTGTAAAGCAAGCACGCCCTGTGCAGGAGCCGGAATAAATTCCGTTGGTCCCGGACGCTCGACGTGAAATTCGGAAAGATCAATACCCAGCCGTTCAACACCGGCCGCCGCAAGAAGCATTGCATCGTAATCGCCCTTGCGTAATTTTTCAATACGTGTAGGAACGTTTCCGCGCAGATCTTTCAGCTCTATATCGGGACGATAACCGAGAAGCTGCGATTTGCGACGTGCAGAAGATGTTCCGACAATTGCGCCGTGCTTGAGGTGGAATTTCTTTTTGCGGTCGACGCATTCTTTGCGGATGAGTAAAAGCTCGCCCGGATTTTCGCGGTAAGAAACCGCTGCGATCACCAATCCTTCCGGCGATTCTGTAGGTAAATCTTTGTGCGAATGCACAGCAAGGTCTGCTTCCTTCGCCAGCAAAGCCTCTTCAATTTCTTTCGTGAAAAATCCTTTGCCTTCCAGCTTATCGAGACTGAGGTGCTGGATGATGTCGCCCTGCGTTTTAATGATTTTGATTTCGGAAGAAATTCCGATCTCTTTCAACTGGCGCTGCACAAAGTTGGCTTGCCAGAGGGCTAATTCGCTGCCGCGGGAGGCTATGGTTATCGGTCGGTTCAAGATTTTTTTGATTTGCGCCTGCCGGCAGCAAGGAATTTATAATTTTTCCCCTTTCACTTCGTTCAAGGGATATATGATCTCTCCGGGATCAGGTACATCATTCGATTTATCGATCCGCCACGGCGGATCGCATATCCCTTGAACGAAGTGAAAGGGTTTTGTCATTCCTTGCTGCCGCAGGCGAAAAATCAAAATCGTGTCTGGCGTTACTTGCCATTCGCCTCTGCGGTCATGATCTCCCTCGCCATCTTCATCGGCACGGAAATGTATTTCTTTTCCATGTAATTCACCACTTTGTCCAGCAGCTCTTTCGATTGCGGGTCAAGCTGGTCGATTTCACGGGCGAAAACAGAATTCATTGCAGTATCGCGGATCTCTTTCACTTTCTGCGGAACAGACTGCATGGCAATTTCAACCTGGCGCTGGCGGAATTGTCCGCGGAATTCGGCGATCTTATTTTCAATAATGGTGTGGCAATGCTCAATGGATTTTTCACGCTCCTTGAGATTTTCATTGGCAATATCCTGGAGATTGTTCACCGCAATCAGGTTGATGTCCCAGTTTGCAGGAATAGCCGGATCCAGGTCATTCGGTACGGCGAGATCAATAACCACTTTGCGTTTGCGGTCGTCGCCAACCAACGCGCGGTAAATTTTTTCGGTGATGATCACGCCTTCACTTGCTGTGCAGGTAACAATCACGTCGAAGCCTTCGGTGTATTGTTCGAGGGCTGCGAGTTCAAGCGCCCGTCCTTTCAATTCGGCAGAAAGTTTTTCAGCGTTCTGCAGCGTGCGGTTAAAAATAACAAAGTTGCTGTACCCGTGTTTTTTCAGGTAACGCGCCATGGCTGTATTCGTAACACCAGCGCCGATCACAATGAAACGCGCATCAAGCGGAACATTCAACGCACGCAGTTTGCGGTACGCGAGCGAAACCACTGAAACCGGGTTGCGTGCAATATCTGTTTCGGTGTATACTGATTTAGCCGTTTCGATTGTCTTTTTCACAATCACGCGGATCGTATCGGCTGTCAACCCGATTGCATAACACTCTTCGTACGCATTGCGCACCTGTGTAATGATTTCGCGTTCACCAACCACCAGCGAGTCGAGGGATGCAGCTACATGGAACAAATGACGCAGTGCATTTTCTCCTTGTGTGATTTCGCAATTGTGAATGGCGTATTCAACGTCTGTTCTGTTTTCAGCCCCGAAAAAGCAGGAGAAAAATTCAGACAAAAACTGCTCGTCATACGTGTTTTCAGAAACCACCAAAAACTCTACGCGGTTACATGTGGAGAGATAAAGCAGCTCAGAAATTTTGCACGCGTTTTTCAAAACAGGCAATACATCTTTCCGCCGTGTTTCATCGAGATGAAACCGGCCAATGTCCTGCACTTCTGAAGTGTGGTGGGAAAATGTTATCAGAGCTATCTTTTGCACAAAATCGGCTTGCGGTACAAATTTCCCCTTACTCGCGACGGAGTCTGTCAGGCTTATGTCACCGGACTTATTTATAATCTATCTAAATAAAGTCGAAAAGCCTGCATTTTTGTACCAAATACGTGGGAAAAGCAAAGGAAAAATACCACCCGATAGTGCTAGCTTTGCTCATCATGAAGCACCTGATCCTTATCAGTTTTATGTGGTTTTCGCTGGTGGACCTTGCCATTCCTGCGCGGGCCCAAAACAGTGAAGCAGATAGTTTGAAAAACATACTTGCTGGCCAGGACGAAGACACCAGCCGGGTGAACACGTTGCTGCAACTCGCCTGGAACCTGCGTGCTGAAAATCCGCCGGAGTCGATGAAATATTCAGAAGAGGCGAAAACCTTATCTGAAAAACTGGGTTTCGATAAAGGAAAAGCAATGGCTTTGTCCACGATTGGTGTGCTGCAATACCGGCGCGGTGAACTGGCTGATGCCACGTCTTCGCACATGCAGGCGCTGCAGATCCGTGAAAAGATCGGTGATGAAAACGGAATTGCGCGGAGCAACATCAACCTCGGAAATATTTACAGCGACCAGGGCAGCAATGATCTTGCACTGAAATGTTATTTCGTGGCGCTGGAAATTCTTGAACGTGGTGACGACCAGGAACGGCTCGCTATTGTGAGCCTCAACATTGGCGGAATTTATCTCGCGATGGAGAATACCGAAAAGGCACATTTGTTTTGTCAGCGCACAGTGGAAATTGCGAAACAGATCGGCGATCCATTGCTCGAAGCGCAGGCGCTGAATAACATCGGTGTGTGTTTCGAACAGCAGAACAATAACGACAGCGCGTTGTGGGCGTTCAATGAATCGTACCGCATTGCCGAAGAACAAAGCGAAAAAAACATGATGGTTGATGCGGGAATCAACGTCGGGAATGTATACCGCTATAAAGGCCAGTACGACAACGCCATTGCGTGGCATAAAAAATCGGTGGAGATTGCGGAAGAGATGGAGTACCTCGAAGGATTGCGTGGATTGTATGAACAACTCGCCGCAGATTATCAGCTGAAAGGTGATTATAAATCGGCGTACGAAAATCACGTGCTCTTCAAACAATTCAGCGACCGGATCTACAACGAAGAGAACAGTATGAGATTGACCGAATTCACCATGCGGTACGAAGTGGAGAAAAAGGAAATGCGCCAGGCGGAACTTGAAATGGAACTGAAAACACAGGAAAGTTCTTTGAGGAAAAAAGGAATGATCATCGTTTCCGGTGTTGTCGGATTTTTTGTGCTGGCGGGAATTATCGTCCTCATTGTGGTAGGATTTAGTGGAAAGAAACGGGACCGGATGATCATACAGGCGCAGCAGGAAGAATTGAACCGGTTAAGGTGGAAGAAATAATGATGTGCAGATTTGCCGATGTGCAAATGTGCAGATGCGCGCAGCCCATCGCACCGGTTAATTCAGAGTGAGTTCACGTTCATAAGTGCAACTAATAACGGAGCCAAGGGAATGAAAAGAACCGGCATCACCATGACCACTGTTGGAACATTTCTGTTCCTGGCTGCGGGATATGACCTGTTCGGGGCCAAACATTTGCCTGTTCCTCTGACGGTTGGCATTTTCCTGGTCAGCGTAGTGTGTGCCTTTCTCGGGCCGGCCATCTATGTCCTGACATTTCCACCAGAACGAAGAAAGAAAATTGCAAATCGCGCGCTTGTTGTTTCGTTGTCGCTGATTGCTGTCGGACTGGCGTGCACGTATCTCCACGTGTTGGGTGCGCGACTCGAAATCATTGTTGGCGTTTTAATTTTTTGTTTTTTCTACGGCACGCTTGCTTTTAAGTCCAAGTATGAAAAATGGCAACTCTACGCGCGGTCTAAACGCGATGCGTTCTTCCTGAGTTTGTTCGACTTCCTGGGTTTGGCCATGTTGTTCCTCGGTTCGCTGTTCACTTTCCAGAACTGGCATTACGGACCACAATTGATTGCTTTCGGATTTGTTGTGCTCGTCATCGGAATGTTTTTCTGGAACCAGAAATTTAAGAAGGAAGTTGTTTTTCGGAAGGAAACAGAAGACAAGCTCCAGGATTCGTTCCGACAAATTGAAATTCAGCACCAAAAACTGGAAGAGAAACAAAAAGAAATCACCGATAGCATCACGTACGCGAAACGAATCCAGTATTCGCTGCTCGCCAATGATGATTTTTATTGGGCAACTAAGGCAGTCGGCAGTAGCAGTAGCAACGATGCCGGCGTTGGTGGACGTTTTTATCTTGCCGTCTGCGATTCAACAGGACATGGTGTTCCGGGCGCTTTCATGAGCCTGCTGAATACTTCTTTTCTGAACGAAGCCATCACCGAAAAGAAAATTGCTGAACCGAATAAAATCCTGGACTACGTCCGCGAAAAATTAATTGCGAATGTTTCACAGGATGGCGCGCAGGATGGAATGGATGGAATTCTTTTGTGCATCGATCAATCGACCGGAACGATTACGTACGCAGCAGCGAATAATGCACCGGTCATTGCTTCGCTCTCAGGCGCTGCAGATTGTGAAGCCGATAAAATGCCAATAGGGAAAGGGGAGAGCATGCGGCCTTTTGCGCTGCACACGCTGGATGTCAAAAAAGATGAAATGCTTTATCTCTGCACGGATGGCTACGCCGATCAGTTCGGTGGTGAGCGCGGAAAGAAATTCAAGCGCAGCCGGCTCCGTGAAAAATTGCATGTCATTTCCGGGTTATCTCTTCAGGAGCAGCGAAAAATTCTCGAAACAACGTTTGCCCAATGGCAAGGTGAACTCGAACAGGTGGATGATGTGTGTATTATTGGGATACGTTTCTGAAAAATAGCCGCAAAGGTGCGGGACACCGTCATTGCGAAGCGAAGCAATCCCACCTTCTCCGAGGAGTCCTTTGGACGAAGAGGGGATTGCTTCGCTTCGCTCGCAGTGACGAATCCTCTGCGTTTCCTTTGCGTCTCCGCGCCTTTACGGCTATCCCACAATAGTTCGTAATTTTACACCCTCATCATGGAAAAACTTCAGAATTACATCAACGGAAAATTGCTTGCGCCGGTTGGTGGCGCATACCTCGATAATTTTCATCCTGCAACAGGAAAAGTATATTCACTCATTCCCGATTCGGATACGAAGGATGTACAGCTTGCTGTTGATGCAGCCAAAGCGGCATTTCCGTCCTGGTCTGTAACGCCGGTTGAAAAACGCGCGAAGATCATGCTGAAAATTGCTTCGATCATTGAACGCGACATGAACGCATTTGTGGCGGCGGAATCCAAAGACAACGGAAAGTCCGTGCACACCGCAAGCCTGGTCGATATTCCGCGGGCAATTTCCAACCTGGAATTTTTTGCAACCGGTATCATGCATTACGCAGCGGAGTCGCATATCACCGAAGATACTTCCGTGAATTATACGATGCGTTTGCCGATTGGCGTGGTGGGCTGCATTTCCCCGTGGAACCTTCCGTTGTATTTGTTCACGTGGAAAATTGCACCAGCCATTGCTGCGGGAAACTGCGTGGTTGCAAAACCATCGGAAGTAACGCCGATGACTGCGTACCTGTTGTCGAAGGCATGTATCGAAGCCGGACTTCCCGACGGAGTTCTGAATATCGTTCACGGCCTGGGCGGAAGATGCGGGCAAGCGATCGTGGAGCACCCCGAGATCAAAGCCATTTCATTTACCGGCGGAACAAAAACGGGAGCAGCCATTGCTGCAACTGCCGCACCGATGTTCAAGAAATTATCGCTTGAGCTGGGTGGAAAAAACCCGAACATCATTTTCGCCGATTGCGATTTTGATGCGATGCTGAAGACAACGATTCAATCGTCGTTCGCCAACCAGGGAGAGATCTGTCTCTGCGGCTCACGGATTTTTGTTGAACGCCCGATCTACGAAAAATTCAAAGCAGCTTTCGTGGAGAAAACTTCGCAGTTGAAACCCGGCGATCCTTCTTCGGAAAAAACGCGAATGGGAGCCATTGTTTCGCAGGGACACATGGAGAAAATTCTTTCGTACATCGAACTCGCGAAAGAAGAAGGCGGAAAAATCCTGACCGGTGGAAAACGCACCATACTCGACGGCGAGCTGAAAGACGGATGGTTCATTGAACCAACAGTCATTGAAGGACTATCGTACAACTGCCGCACGAACCAGGAAGAAATTTTTGGACCGGTGGTTACCATCATGCCATTCGATACCGAAGAAGAAGTGGTGATAATGGCGAACAGCACCATCTACGGTCTCGCTGCATCCATCTGGACGAGCAACCTCACGCGTGCACACAAACTTGCTGCAGAAGTGCACAGCGGAATCATCTGGATCAACTGTTGGCTGCTGCGCGATCTACGCACACCATTCGGCGGAATGAAAGGTTCCGGCGTTGGACGCGAAGGGGGATTTGAAGCGCTTCGGTTTTTTACGGAGCCGAGGAATGTGTGTATTAAGTTGAAGTAGCCTGGAAACAGGCGTTTCCGATCATTGTTTTTGAGTGAATTCAAGTGCTGCGCAATCACGCGGACGGCTAAGTCCTGTTTTTTCATTTGTTTGGAGGCGGCTTCATTTAGCAGCTTATAAGCGACATAATGTAGTTTATAATGTACAAAATGATTATATTTGTATATAATATGGAACATTATGACTAAACTCAGGATATCGCCCATGTCGCCTTCGGGCAAGGTTTTAAAAGAACTCGGCGGTAATATTCGCCTGGCGAGGTTGCGCAGAAAACTAAGTGCGGAGCAAGTCGCGGAGCGTGCCGGAATCAGCCGTCAAACATTATGGAACGTGGAAAAGGGGGAGGCCGGTGTCTCGGTGGGTGCATACGTGCAGGCACTGTTTGTACTGGGACTTGAAAAGGATTTGATCAAAGTGGCAGCAGACGATATTTTGGGGAGAAAACTGCAGGATGCTGAACTCGTGGTAAAGGAAAGAGCACCTAAGAGAAAAACGAATGAGTGAAAAAAAGGAAATATTGGTTTACGCTCATTGGAAAGGTCTCGATGCACCTGTTCTGATGGGCGCGCTCGTTCCCGTGTCCACAAAAGGGAAAGAAATATTTTCATTTGAGTACACGAAGGATTGGTTGCAATCGGGATTCACGTCTATGCTTGATCCCGATCTTCAACTATATCCGGGACGGTATTTTCCACGGGATGAAAAACAAAACTTTGGAATCTTTATGGATTCGTCTCCAGACCGCTGGGGACGTGTGCTCATGGAAAGAAGGGAAGCCGCGATGGCCCGGAAAGAAAAGCGGGTAGCGAAAAACTTGATGGACTCTGATTTTTTGCTTGGTGTGTTCGATGGCCACCGCATGGGCGCACTGCGTTTTAAGTTAAGCCCTGACGGAAATTTCCTGAATGACGATAAACATATGGCTGCACCACCGTGGACTTCATTGAGAGAGTTGGAACAGGCGAGTCAGAAATTTGAAGAAGACAATATCGACGATAAAGATTATTTGAAATGGATCAACCTGCTTATTGCGCCAGGTTCTTCACTTGGCGGAGCAAGACCCAAAGCCAGTGTTGTGGATCCGAAGAATCATTTGTGGATTGCAAAATTCCCTAGCATTAAAGACACAAAAAACGTCGGCGCATGGGAAATGGTTGTTAATACGCTCGCGCAAAATTCGGGATTGAACGCTGCGGAAGGCATGATTAAACAATTCAACAACGATTACCATACGTTTCTCACAAAACGGTTTGATCGGAACGAAAAAGGAGAACGTATTCATTTTGCGTCAGCGATGACTATGCTTGGTTATGTTGATGGGGCAGGAGAGAATACAGGCGTAAGTTACCTGGAGCTGGCAGATTTTCTCATGAGGAATGGAGCGGATGTGAATGCCGACCTCGAAGAGCTCTGGAGAAGAATTGTGTTTAATATAACCGTGAAAAACACCGACGATCATTTGCGTAATCATGGGTTCCTGTTGACAGAACGCGGATGGAAACTTTCGCCGGCTTACGATATGAATCCCAATGAATTTGGAACAGGACTGAGTTTAAATGTTTCTGAAAAAGAAAATTCACTGGACATGGAACTCGCATTTAATGTGGCCGAATATTTTCGTGTTGAAGAGGAAAAGGCCCTGCAAATCATTGACCGGATTCAGGAGTCGGTTAGTCACTGGAGAAGTATTGCAAAGGGAGTTGGTCTTTCAAGAACCGAACAGGATAGAATGGCCAAGGCGTTTGAATAGTAAAATCAAAGGATCTGCTTCGAAAAAGCCACATTTTTCATCACTAACACACTCCTGTTCGTATCCGGTGCTGCAACCATCTTGCATTGAGCGGCAATTTGACCTAAATTTCATGTAAACCAAAAAACACACCCATGCTACAAGACTTCTTTTCTCACGCTCCCTGGTTGCAGATCATTGTTGCAGGCGTTGCTTACTTCGCTCTCGGCGCAATCTGGTACGCGCCACCTGTTTTCGGAAAATACTGGGCAGCTCAGCACAAAGTTGAGATGACGGAAGAATCGAAGAAGAAAGTTCCTATCCTTTTCGGATCAACATTCCTGTTGGGAATGGTGATGGCAATGGGCATGGGACTTGCGCTTCACGTGATGCAGGCTCCCGGCACGTGTATAAACGGAATCAAAACAGGATTGTTTATCGGCGGCTTTTTCTGCGCGCTTCCTATTGGGATCAACTACCTGTATACCGGCAAACCATTTCCGCTATGGATAATTGATTCAGGTTATCACGTGATCGGATTGACGCTGATGGGGATTATTCTTTCCGTCTGGCATTAGAAGGAGTAGGCGAGTATGTAAAAAGTAGGCGAGTAGGCAGTCGCACTAACCTGACTGCCTACTTGCCTACTTTTTTACTCCCTACTTAGCTACTCCCTACTGAACAACTACAGTTCTCACACTCACCGTATGCGCGTTGAAATATCCTAACGCCTCATTATCAAAATTACTTTCCGGATTTGCAGGAGCCGCAGTGCCGTTGTTGGCTGTTTGTTCCATGCTGAAAAAGTACAGGTAAACTGCCGGATCAATGCACTGAAATTCCACGCGCACAGTATCGCCGGATTGCAATTCCGTTTCGAAATTCAGCAAGGGCTGTCCGTTCACGAGTCCGTCGGAAAACGCATCGTCATAAATGAAAGCGCCTATGCGTTCGTTGTTCAGGTACTCGATGCAGCGGTAGTGATCACCGGTTCCGGAAGGATCCTGCCATTGAGGAATAATGTAAAACGGAGACGCGCCAAACGAACTTTCCACGACCACGAGCGAATCGAGTGGAATAGCTACGGGCATCCGGCTGTGGGCCGTATAGGTTTTATTTTCTGCCGTAACGCGGACTGTATACGTTCTTCCGGGTACACCCTGCATCGTGGAAGTGCTATACACTCCCGGACTTGTTTCAGTCAGCGTATCGATGTTTCCTGCATCGTCGTTCATCACCACAAACGCACCGCTTACTGCAGGAAAAACATTCGGATCACTGAAGTTGACGGTCTTGGTTACGGTTACAGTATACGGACCGGGCTGATCGGCAATGTTCGCCTCGATAACAACGGCCGCGTCTTTGTCGTTCAGTTCAATATCAATGACCTGCTGGCAGGACGTGGCCAACACTGTTGCGGCAAGAACGGAAAAGAAGAAAATATTTTTCATGGTAATCAGAATCTGAAATTGTAAGTGACCGAAGGAATGATCTTGAAAAGTGAAATGCGGACAGCTTCCGTTTTGTTCGGATCAGTTTCACTTTCGCGGAAGGTAATGGCGTACGCATTTTCACGGGCGTACACGTTGTAGATCGAGAAGTTCCAGCTCGATTCAAATTTCTCCGTCTTTTTAACCTGCCAGGTTGCGCCAATGTCCATACGATGATAGGCAGGCATGCGGTAACCGTTGCGCTCTGTATACAGAAACTGAACCTGGTTGTCGACGTAATATTTTCCGCTCGGGAATGTAACTGCGTTGCCGGTGTTATACACCCACGTTGCAGCCAGCGACCATTTCTTTCCAAGATCGTACATCAGTACAATGGAAATGTCGTGCGTGCGGTCCTGGCGAACAGGATACCAGCTTCCTTCATTGATATTTTCGACGCGGCGCTCACTGCGCGAAAGCGTGTAGCTTATCCAACCAGTGAACTTGCCCGTTCTTTTCTTGATAAAAAGTTCGAGTCCGTATGCGCGGCCTTCACCGAATACAAGTTCGCCTTCCACCAGTTCATTTCCCTGTGTATTGGCGCCGTTCTTGTAGTCGATCTGGTTCTGCATCGCCTTGTAATAAATTTCAGCGCTGAACTCAATGCTATTGTCCATGAAATTCCGGAAATATCCGGCTGAAACCTGGTCAGCAATTTCCGGTTTGATCGTGAGGCTGTTCATGATCCAGAGATCAGTCGGACTGGACGCCGTGGAATTGGAAAGCAAATGCAGGTTCTGTGAATTCCGTGCATAAGCGACTTTCACCGAGCTGTATTCATTGAGGATGTACGCTGCAGAGATGCGCGGCTCCACGGTGTAATAGGTTTTGGCAACTTCCATCGCGTTGAACGAACTGGTGTCGGTTACATGTCCATCGGCATCAAACGAAAAGTAATCTCCTTCGCCAAGCACCTGGAATGCTCCGACACGAACGCCGTAATTTATTTTCAAGTGGTCCGAAGCCGACCATTCATCCGCAAAGTAAACGGCGCTCTCCAGCCCAAATCGATCCTGGAGTGTGATCGGGTTGATCGCTGTTCCCTCGGAAGCAGTGATCTGTCCGGGTGTAACGGTGTGATAAATGCTGTTGAATCCAAAACGCAGGCTGTGTTGCGGGTTCGGAAAAAACTGGAATTCGTGTTTGAGGTTGTAGTCGCGGATCTTGGACGTGATGGCAAAATCGGCACTCGGTGAAGTGATCGAAATTTTATAATCGTAATTGGAGAAGATCACCGAAGTGTTTGTAAAGAGCCGGTCATTCCAGATGTGGTTCCAGCGCACCGTGCCTGTTGCATTGCCCCATTCAATCCCGAACGCGTTCGCAATCCCGATCTTGTCGCGGCCAAAATACCCGGATGCGTAAATCCTGTTCTTCGCGTTGAGCTGGTAATTGAATTTGGCATTGAGGTCGTAAAAAAACAACTGGCTTCCATTGATCGTGGAGTCCGGAGAAAATTTAAGGAACATGTCGGCGTACGTTCTTCTGCCGGTCACCAGGAAGGAGCCTTTGTTTTTGACAATCGGTCCTTCGACGTTAAGTTTGGAAGAGATCAACCCGATGCCGCCGCCAATGTGATAGCGCTGGTTGTTGCCATCATTCATTTTCACGTCGAGCACAGAAGCCAGCCTGCCACCGTACTGTGCCGGGCCATTTCCTTTGTACACGGTTACGTCTTTGATCGCATCGGAATTGAACGTGGAAAAGAAACCGAGCAGGTGAGAAGCATTGTACACCGGTGCTTCATCGAGCAGGATTAAGTTCTGATCAGCTGCGCCACCGCGTACGTAAAACCCACTGCCGCCATCACCGCCCGATTTGATCCCCGGGAGAAGCTGAATGGTTTTGAGAATATCTTTTTCGCCGAAGAGGACCGGAATTTTATTCGCTTCTTTCATGTCGAGTTTCTGCGCACCCATTTGCGGATCGCTTACGTTCTCATTCGCCTTCTCACCGGTGATCACTACTTCCTGCCGGAGAAAAGTAGTGTCGCGCAGGAGAAAATCTTCTTTGCGGCTCTGGTGAAGCGGAAGATTCCGGATCTCGGTTTTGTACCCGGTTATACTCACTACGAGTGAATAATCTCCTTCGGGAACAGTCAATGAATAAAAACCATATTCGTTGCTGGCCGCGCCCGCGCCTTTCACTTCCGGGATCCGGATGATGGCACCGATGATTGTTTCTCCGGTAAGACTGTCTTTGACGGTGCCGCTGACCGTGTATTTGGTTTGCGCGAAGATTGATGTACTGCCGGCTATCAGCAGAAGCAAGAAGAAAGCAATGCGTGTATGGTTCATGAATGTTTGATGACGTGATAGATGCCGTTAAGCGATTGCAAAGGTTGGCAATGTTTTCATCCGAAAATTATTTTTAACGAAATGATTGGGTTATTAGTCGAAAACTCCAGCAGTCATCGAAACGTATGCGTACAGTCGTGCAGGTGACGGACATTATTGCATCACGGAGGTAGTTTCAGGAAAATAAGTTGTGGCTCAGGTTGGGGATGAAAACCGCTGAAGCGGTTGAGTCACTCAGCGCTCCCCATTGCCGGGGCTTAAGCCCCGGCAATGGATACAGCAGGTTTGCCAAACGGTTTCAACCGTTTTCCATTCCAGCGTTATTGGAAAAGCAACTATATCCTGATCCCAATGACGAGCACATCGTCTACCTGCTCATAATTTCCCTTCCAGTTCTCAAACGAACGCTCGAGCGTGGTTTGTTGCGCGGTCATTTCCTCTTTCGCATGAACAGCGATTAAATCAACAAACTGGCGCGACATGAATTTTTTATTCTGCGGTCCGCCGAACTGATCTGCGTAACCGTCGCTGAACATGTAGAAAGCCTCGCCCCTGATCAACGGAAGTGCAACCGTGGTGAAACTGGTTGTATCGTCGAAATCTTTTGCCCCGCCAATGGAGAAACGGTCGCCTTTGATTTGCGTGAGCGCTGTTCCATCGAAACGGTACAACGGACGGCCTGCCCCGGAAAACTCAATCGTGTTCGCAGCCGTGTCGATGCACATCATCGCAATGTCCATTCCGTCTTTCGAATCGCGTGCATGCGTGTCTTTGTTCAGCGCCTGGATGAGCATGCGGTGAAGTTGGTTCAGTAATTCACCCGTGCTTATTTTTCTATTCGCTTCTAGGATCTGTGCAAGAATGTTCACGCCAACTACCGAAACGAGTGCACCCGGTACGCCATGCCCGGTACAATCGGCACAGGCCACGTACAACCTGTTTCCTTCTTTGCGGAACCAGTAAAAATCGCCGCTCACAATGTCGCGGGGTTTGTACAGGACAAACGCATCGGTCACGTTGTCGAACAGAACATGTTCATCGGGCAAAACGCTTTGCTGGATTCTTCGCGCGTAATTGATACTGTCCGTGATGTCTTTGTTCTTCACAGAAATTTCCGCGTTCTGCAAAGCAAGCAGGCGGTTTGTTTTCTTGCGCTGGATACTTCCGTAAATCACAAAGCCAACTAAAATCAACAGGCACCCGATGCCAACACACGCAGCAACGAGCTGGAGGTCTTTCTGTTTCTGCACAGCTGTGAGATCATCAATCGCTTTTTGTTTTTTGGTCGTCTGGTATTTCGTTTCCATTTCACCCAAAGCTTTCTGGCTTTCGTCGCGGTACAGCGAATCCGACAGCGCATGATGTTGGCGCGTGTAATAGAGTGCAGAATCAAGCTGCCCGCTTTTTTCATAGACTTCGCCCAGCGAACCGTAAAGACTCACGAACAAGTCGGGACGATTTTCATTCACGACCAGCGTGCGTGCCTGGTTCATGGCCCACAGCGCAGAATCAATTTTGCCAACGTGTGCCGCACCCAGTCCGTAGTTACACAGGAAACTCACCTGGTGTCCCACGTCAACAAGGTGCATGAAGTCAAGCGTTTTCCGGTACCAGACCAATGCGCTGTCGTAATTGTTTTCAAGCGCAAATACGTTTCCGATATTCGTGTAGCATTCGGCGATACCCGCAGAATCACCAACCTGCGCGCGCATTTCCATAGACTTGAAATACCATTCCCGGGCCTTGGTGTAGTTCTTATCGTCGACGTACACAACACCGATGGCGTTGCACACGATGCCCAGCGATTGTGTATTGCCCAATTCGGTATACAGGTCATAGGCCTTACTCAGGATTTCAAGTGCTGCACCTTTGTCTTTGCGATCAACATGAATGAGCGCGATGTTGTAATAAACTGATGCGAGTCCCTTTTTGTCGTGCATGGCTTCACGCACCGGCACAACGCGGTAATAATATTCGAGCGCTGTTTTCAGATCGCCCTGCATGTAATAACAAACTCCCACACCACCCAGGCTGGCCGCAATACCCGCCGAATCCTGGATCTGTTCACGGACTTCCAGCGCGAGCTTATAAAATATCAGCGCTGAATCGATGTTCTGCTTCGCCCTTTGAATGTTGGCCATGTTATGGTAGGCGTTCCCGATAAGCTCAGGATCGTTTTCATCTTCACCCGCTTTTTTGACCAAGACCAATTCCGTCCACGCGAGATCGTATTTTCCTGTGGTGATGTACACACCGGAAAGTACATTTCTTGAACGGCCTTCGTAAAGTGCAGAGCCGAGACGTTTGGCGAGCGTAACACCTTCCTGCGCATAATACAAAGCAGAATCGTTGTTAACACCTGTGTACGCGCGCGCGATTTTATTCAGCAAAGAAATTTTTGCGGTGTCTTCCTTCGATTTTTTTAATCGCGTAAGTAATTCCGGACGGCTTTCCTGCGCAGACATAGTGAATGCGAAAAGAAAAAATAAGGAAGCAAAAAAATGACGCAGCATGATTTGAATATAAAATGCAAATAGGTGCTAAAAATCACTTTTTCAACACAATCCGGAACGTAGTTCCCTTCCCCGGCTCCGAACGCTTCACAAAAATCCGTCCGCGGTGGTATTGCTCAATGATGCGCTTACACAACGAAAGTCCAAGTCCCCAGCCGCGCTGCTTGGTGGTAAAGCCTGGTTCAAAAATTGTTTTCTGTTTGGAACGCGGAATGCCTTTGCCCGTATCGGTAATGTCGATGTAAACAAACTGCTGCTGGTCGATCAGTTCCACGTTCAGGCTTCCCTGTCCGTCCATCGCATCAACAGCGTTGCGGCAAATATTTTCCACCACCCAGGCGAATAGTGGAATATTCATCGGCACGAGTATTTTCGATGCAAGATGGTAATGAAAGTCAACTGTTTTGGGAGAACGTGCGCGGATGTAATCCAACGCCTGCGTCAACGCTTCAGAAATATTTTCCGGTTGCAGCTTGGGTTGCGATCCGATCTTCGAGAAACGTTCGGTGATCATTTCGAGACGTTTCACATCCTGCCCAAGCTCGTGGAGAATACTTTCGTCCACACCTTTCATGCGCAGGATTTCCATCCAGGCAATGAGCGACGACAATGGCGTGCCCAGCTGGTGAGCGGTTTCTTTCGCCATGCCCACCCACACGTGATTTTGTTCGGCACGACGTGATGTACTGAACAGCAAATACGCCACCACGAGGAACATGCCGATCACCGCAAACTGGAAAAAAGGGAAGTACCGCAGTTGCTGAAGTTGCGGTGACTCCATGTAGTAGATGTAGTTTTTCTTGCCCGGCGATAAAGTGACTTCGATAATCTCCCCGCTCTCTTTCAGTTCCTGGAACTGTTCGGTGAGATAAGTCGAATCCTGGTTGATGCGCACCGTGTCGAGGTTTCCGTACGCGATGATGTTACCCATCGAGTCGGTATAAATGGCCGGTGCCGATGCCGGGTTGGATGCAACTTCTTTGATGAACGAACGCTCGTTGTCTTCAAACGATTTCCGGATCTCTTCAAACACTTCGGAATCTTTGTAGAAAACGAAATGTGTTCTTCCTTCACCGGCATCAATGGGAATGGAATCGTGTTGCTGGCGCATGATGGCGAGTTCCATCTGCAGTCCTTCCGGTGTTTTGGCGCGTGTCGTATCAATGTTCCGCGACATGATGATGCGGCCTTTTTCATCTACCAGGATTGCAGGAACTGTTTCGTTCCCGCGCAGTACCTGCAACACAAACCCGAGGGAATTGTCGTCGTTCACCACAGAAAGCAGGCGGTTGGCTTCGGCCCACAGTTCCACTTTCTTTCTTTCCTCGCGCGCAATTTTGCTGTAGAGCTGATTGGTGGCTTCCATCATCAGTGCTTTGCGTTTTACAGCTTCAGCCCAGAGTTCGACGTTGCGTTTTTCACTTTTCGCGATTTTCCGTACGAGCCTGCTGGAGATGAGTAGTGAAAACGCGACAATAAGCAGCACGCCCGCGAAGAGGAGCCATTTCCATTGTTGCTTACGAGAGTAAATATTCACCGGGTCCGGAAGTGTGGGCAAATATACGTCCCGCAAGGGGAAATATCGTTACCGCAGGCATCAATCGTACCCGAATATGCGCTGAAACGTCCGTAATTCCGGGGTTAGTTACCTTGTTTTACAAATGGCACCGTTTCAACGCTGTTTTCTTTGCGCAGGTAGTATACTCCGGGTTGTAAAGCAGAAACATCAACGCGTGTTTGCGGAGATGTGATTTTTGTACGCAGCACTTCCTGCCCGAGCGAATTGTAAATCAGGAATAATTCAACTGCATCATCTGTTGAGGACACAACAATAAAATCATTTGCAGGATTTGGATACAGCCCAAACCCGGTGTTGTTCACGTACTCATCAGCCCCCGCAAGTGTGTGCTGAAGAGAAATGACGACATAAGTAGAGCCAGAAAACGTGGATGGGGTGTTAACCACACCTGCTCCGGGATCCACGTCGACCGGCGACCAGTTTCGTGCGGATAAGTACAAGCTTCCATCCGGCGAAGTTTTGAGATAATTAACATCCACTGCAAAACTCATGTTCCAATAGACCTGTCCACCCGGGCTATAACACGTGATTCCGCTGAAGTAATTGTGCAGGTAGAAGTTATCGAGGCTGTCAAGATCCATGGCACCTGCACCATTATGCGACCAGCTCAGCTGACCAGCCGCAGAGTACTTGGCAACAAAAGATCCGCTGAGGTTATTGTACAAAGTGCCGGGGCCGGGTAAAAGATCGATAGCGCCTCCGCACGCACCCGCAACGTAAATATTATCGGCCGCGTCCAATAAGATCATATATCCACCTGCTTCTGCACCTGCATTACCCGCAGCATGATACCAGATCAGCGTTCCGGCAGAAGTATACCGGGCAACCATAAAATCGCCAAATGGTG
>Ga0193752_1000073_pt1 | contig 145524 bp, 120 predicted proteins | sample H1c1metaG_FD_144924 | JGI IMG/M metagenome (GOLD analysis project Ga0193752, IMG submission 144924) | Soil microbial communities from a riparian zone of the East river system, Colorado, United States - H1c1 | ecosystem: Environmental > Terrestrial > Soil > Riparian zone | place: USA: East...
GATACCGCGGGATCTATGACAACGGTTGGATGGCGTCTGCGGTATCTTTCGCTCCCTGGGATCCCAATCGCGGCGACTTCGATCCCGACAAGCAGAAATGGGAGTTGTACAACATAGATGAAGATTTTTCGCAAGCCAACGACCTTGCCTCCCAGCAACCGGAGAAGCTGCGTCAGATGGAGGACCTGTGGTGGGTGGAGGCGGCCAAGTACAATGTGCTTCCGCTGGACTGGCGCGCAGTTATCAGAATGAATGCCGAAGCCATGGGGAGACCAACGTTGATGGGCCATCGAAAGAGTATGACGTATTACGCGGGAACGATTGGGCTACCCGACGCCGCTTCACCGAACATGACCAATAAGTCGTGGACGGTGACCGCTGACTTCGAGACGACCGGTAAACAGAGCGGTATTATTGTCACGCATGGCGGGCTGGAGGGCGGGTATGCCATTTACCTCCGCGACGGAAAGCCTACGTTCGTCTATAATTATCTGTCGATCGATCGGCCTACCCTGGCCAGTAAAACGGCCTTACCAGCAGGCAAAGTCAAGCTCGTAGTAGATTTCACCTACGACGGTGGCGGCATGGGAAAGGGTGGCAAGGTTACGATGACGGCTAATGGGAAAAAGATTGGTGAACAACGATTGGAGAAAACGATCCCGATCCAGTTCTCGATAACGGAGGGTCTGGACGTTGGCATGGACATTGGATCGGCCATCGACTTTACGTATAAATTACCGTTCGCCTATCCCGGTAAGATCGAAAAGGTTACGATAGATCTGAAGTAATGCAACGGTTTCCTGGCTGACGAATTCGAACTGACCAGTTCAATTACTTAGTAGAGTTAATTCAGTCATCTTCAGTTAAGACTTTCACCTATCTGACCAGTGCGCCAGATAAAAAAACTCCCAACCATACGATATATGAATCGGTACCTGAAAATCCGCCAAGCAGCAAGGTGCTTCACTGCGCTGTTTGCTTTCGGTATACTAATGATCCTGTGATCAAAGTGCGAGACCTCATACCGCTACAGAATCTGTCGATAGTACGGATGCTGCACAAAGCATTTGACAAGCGTTGGAAGCTGCCCGATATCGAAGAAGTTAAGCAGCAGGCTGAACAATAGTTCACCTACTCGCTTCTCAATGATTTCACCGGACTAGCAACTGCGGATTGAATCGCCTGAATGGAGATCGTAATTAACGCGATGGCCAACGCCGACATTCCGGCGATAGCAAAGATCCACCATCCCAGGTCTATCCGATACGCAAAGCCCTGAAGCCATTGATTCATAAAATAACCACCCACCGGGGCAGCCACAACAAATGAGATGGATACTAAAACAACAAAGTCTTTGGAAAGCAGATTCACGATGCTTATGATGGTTGCGCCAAGTACTTTTCGGATACCAATTTCTTTTGTCCTCTGTTCGGCCGTAAACATAGCCAATCCTAATAGTCCCAGGCAGGAAATCACAAAACCGAGTACGGCAAAGGCGTTGGTGAGTTTGGTGATCACCTGCTCGCTGTGATATAATTTATTATACTCCTGGTCCATAAATTGAAACACAAACGGATAGTTGGGATTAATTTCCTTACATACCTGCTCAATACCGGCCAATCCCTCCATTGTTCTGCCTGCTTCCAGCCGTACCATGATCACACCAAAATATTCAAATTCTTTTACGTCAATGAGCAACGGTTTAATCGGTTCGCGCAAGGAACTCATGTGGTAGTCTTTCAAAACGCCGATAATATGACCCTTCTTATTCCAGGCGGACACCCACTTCCCTATCGGGTTCTTCATACCCATTTGCCTGACGGCCTCTTCGTTTACCATAAAGGCATCGGCGGAGTCGGTTGCGTATGATTTCGAAAAACCTCTTCCTTCGACGACCTGCAAATTCATGATATCCACAAAATCGTATCCGACGGAAGCGGGTTTAAAACCCACAGAGACATTTTCCTTGCCCTCCCAATTGATGGCATCATCGCCCGTATTGGTTTCGATAAACCCGTCCTTCTCGTCCACAACGAAACCCATCCCGTGCGGTGCTTCGGTGCTCCGATCGACCATGGCTATCCCAGGCCTTTTCATCGCACGCTCCTTGAACAACGCGTACCTGGGATTCAACTCGCCTTCGATCTGAATATAAATAACATTGTCACGATTGTAACCCAGGTTGGTGTTCTGCACGAAATCGGTCTGGCTGGTAACCACTATGGTAGCGATAAGCAGCAGAATTGACAGCGCGAACTGAAAACAAACCAATCCCTTCCTGAACCAGATGGCAGAATTAGTAAACACCAATGCGCCTCGTAAGATCCTGACGGGTCTTAGAGAGGAGAGATAAAGCGCCGGGTAGCTTCCGGCAATCACCCCCGTCATGAGCGCAAGGCCGGTTGCTGCCGCCCAATAGGATGGCATAGAAATGGGAGAAGTAATTTGTTTTCCCGTCAGATCGTTGAACGTCGGCAACAAAAGCTGCAACAGAATAACGGATACTATTAAAGCCACGAAAGAAAGCAATAGCGATTCACCAAAGAATTGTCCAATTAAACTCGCGCGGGAGGATCCCACAACTTTTCGAACCCCCACTTCCTTGGCTCGCTTCAATGATCGGGCGGTGGCGAGATTCATGAAGTTAATACAGGCAATTACCAGAATGAAGATGGCCACTCCGGTGAAAATCCTGACATACGTCATTCGACCTTCACTGGGCTTGCCATTGACAAAATTTGAATACAAATATTGGTCTCCGAAAGGGCGTAATCCCAACGTGACTTTCTCCGGTGCTTTTGGATCGACACGGGTTTGAAATAGTTGGTTTAATTTTTTCTCCACCAGTCTCGCATCGGCCCGGTCATCTAAGAGAAAGGCTGTGAAAATAAGGTGCGAGGGAAAATCCAATGCCCGTATCTGGGCATCCCAATTCAGTAAGAATTCAAATTGCCATGAGCTTCGGGGACCAACGTCTTGATAAACGGCATTGACGACAAAATCCAGGCGGTTCTCATACCGAATACTCTTACCAATGGCTTCCTGAGGCGAATTGAAAAAGAATTCCGCCATGGATCGCGAAATGGCAATGCTGCTAATATCGTGTAATGCCTTGTTTGCATCGCCCGCCAGTACCGGATAGCTGAACATGTTGAAGAAATCCTTACCCGCACGGGAGCCTTTAAACTTTTGCATCTTCTCTCCCACTTGAAATGTCTCCGGATGCCCCCAAGGCAATTCATAGCCGGTCATGTAAGGCGTGCATTGTTTCACTTCGGGAATGACTTCCATGAGTTCGTCGAGTGCAGAGGTAACACTGCTGTCTTTGGGGAAATTGAAAACAACGTTGAATGGCGTGCTGTATCCCCCCGTGGTTTGTCCTTTATTTGCAACGGTTTGATACAGGAGGTACAAGTTCTTTCCTTTGGCGTGGAAATTATCCACCGCCTTTTCATCCCGCACCCAAAGAAATATAAACAAACAACAGATCATCCCCAGTGCGAGCCCGGCTACATTGATGGCTGAGAAGGCTTTTTGCCTGATCACATTGCGGAAGGCAACGGTGGCGTAGTGCTTGAACATGTTCATCCTGAAAGTTGAATTAGGGTGTGGAGACTTCTTTCTTTTTATCGCAAACGGCTTTATAAAACCGATCACATTTCTGATGTAGTCCAGGCGGGCCTTAACAGCGCCGACCTGTCTGACTTGAAATTCAAATTCCTCTTCGAGGTCGCCCTGCACTTCTTCCAGCAGTTGCGGTGCGCAGTACCATTGAAGCAACCGCGTTGCCCAGCCCGGGGGTGATAATTTTGAATGAGCCATTTTCATATGCGCTCAATTTTCATTGAGGATGGCAACAAGTTCCAGAGGCGCATGCGCACGACTTTCATGTCGTTCAGGGTAGTTCGTCCGTATGCAGTGATCGTAAAGATTCTTTTGCGCCGCCCTCCCCGCTCCGGTGTGGGGTCTCCCATCTTTGAAACGATCATTCCTTTCTCCTCAAGCCGGTGCAAGGAAGCGTGCACCTGGTTGAGTCGCACACTGCGTTGCGTTTGCTCGATGATCTCGTGCGTGATCCTTACACCATAGGCGTGGTCTTCAAGCATGCCGACGACCAATAAGACAATTTCTTCGAACTCTCCCAGGTAGGCCCTTTTCATTCAGTGGAACAATTAAATCCACTTTTGCTGATCAAACGGCCTGCCAAGTCAAAAACTGCATTTTTTGGGGCTATTCGCAGGGTTTACAGTTAATGCACGAGCTGGTTTCGTCCGCAGGCATACAGCGATGTCCGGTAATGGAATAGCGCTATCTGACGGGTACGGCTAAAATCTGATTAATATTTGGTGAGATTACTGCTTTTGCAGTGATGCCCATTCCACAACCCCTGCTCTGTCTGCCCACGTAACATATAACGCGGAAAGCTCCTTAACTTTATCAGGAAGGGTACCCGCTACGTTGGTTAATTCTGTGCGATCATCTTTCAGATTGTAAAGCTCCCACTCATTGCCAGGATAGCTTGATACTATTTTCCAGTCTCCCTTGCGCACGGCGCGGTTACCCTGATGCTCCCAGTAGATCACATCGTGTCCGGCAAAAGGTTTACCCTCAAACGCCGGCTTCAGCGAAATACCCTCCTGTGGAATCAATTTGTTCCTATTGAATTCTGCGGGATAAGAGACACCTGGTAATCCAATATCGTGGGCTGGAGGTCGACTACGTGAGAAGGTGCGTGAACAAATGTGTTTGCCTGAACTTTTCACGGAGCATACACGATGAACGGCGTACTCACACCACCTTCATACTCCCAATGTTTAAATGACCGGAAGGGAGTATTGCTCACGTTGGCCCAATTGTATTCATAGCCAACATACGACTCCGGATTGTCAGCGGTGAGCGTCTCGCAAATGTGGTGATAGAAAAAATTCTCATAGTGTTGGTGGCATCAATACATATTGCTTGCCCTTGCCGATAGTGCCATAGACATTTCTCACGGTCACATTCTTAAATGTACCCTTTACGGAAACGCTTGTGCTATTGCGCCATTACGCGAGACCCAGCACGGCATCAGGACGCGCAGCGCCATATGTCAATTGTTAATTGTCAATTTCAATTCACCTATTCCGATCCCATTTTCTCCGGCAACCGAATACAGCAGGTACCATCTCTTTCCTTCTTCAAACAGATAAGGATCACGCAGCTGATGCACTTTACCGTAGTATAGTCCGCTCTTTGACTTTTCAATGGGCAGGTCGCCACCTTCGTAAGGCTCTTTCGACTGAACGACCGTTATAGGTGCCGTTGGTACCCAGGCATTCCAGTCGGCAACCAGCGGTATCTTCGACAAAAGAATTCTCTCCGGCTCATCCCCCACTCGCGAATAAAAAACCCATAGCGTATTTCCCACAACCTTCACGGCAGAATGTCGCAGCGTCGATGGATTCTGGACCCTGAGAAAAGGATTGGGTCCCTTCTCGAAAGCCGTGCGGCCATCTTTCGATCTGTACACATGGCTGGACCGACCGATCGCATAATACTCTCCATTCCACTTAAAGACGCGGAAATAGGATTCACCAAGAAGTACATCGTCGGACTTGAATTTCAACCCATCTTTGGACACGGCACGCAACGTGTATTGTCCCTTCACACCATTCATGGCTTGTGGGCAATGGTAATATAAAATTATCTCGTGGCTGGTATCGTCGATCAGCACGTCCGGGGAAGCCACGTGCTGCACGTTGTCGTCTGCATTCTCGGCTCCCTTGTGACGAACGCTCTCACCGGTGCCGACAGCTGCCTTATTGCAGATACAATCCTCCAGTTGAAGAGTACCTGGTTGATAGATCTTCCACGGGCCCTTTAAATCGTCGGCATAAGCAAGCCGGATGTATTTACCCTTGTGATGGGCAAAATAGAGATAGTATTTGCCCAACCTATTCGTTACCCAGTCCGGTACTTTAATAAGGCTGGGTCCATTGATGTTGTCGCCTTCCAGTTTTGGCAAAAGGCCTTCATGGATGATCGGATTATCGGCAAAACGCTCAAACGAGATGTCTTGCGCATGGCCATGCATTGTTATCACCATGGCGGTGACCACGAGGAGTTTGGAAATCGTTCTCATAAATATGAAAGTTCTGGCACACATGGGAAAGTTCGCGTTTCTCTATTTTGTCAGATCCACATTCTGAACCTCTACATCCCAATGTGCCAACAGTATCTCGAATCGGTGCTGTTCTTCTCTTCTAAGTTTTTCAAGGTCAGGATAAAGTGCCTGCTTGTATGGTTCAGTGAGGTTAGGATCGAAGGCAGCTTGAATGTTCCTAAAGACCAGCGTCACGCGAAAATCCCAGCGACTTTCTTCCGCACTGTGTTGACGGGGTTTTTCGACGGTAATCGAGACGAGGTCGCCTTTTTCGATTGCCTTTTTGAGAAGTGGATAGTGATTCCTCTTGTACAGATCGAGAAACTCTTCCGCATAGCCCCACTTGACCCGATAATAATTTTCTATCGTGAACGTCTGGTCTCCCGTTTTTTGTGAGAACCCACTTATCGGAGCCCACAGGATTAACATCAACAGTAAATATTTTACCATAGCAATACATTTATTCTGGCGTCCACCATTATTATCGGTTCCCTTCGTTAATTAAATTCCGTCAAAGTCCTTAAACGTCCAAGACACAATGTCTATGATTCGCTGTAAAATTCGTCGTAGCCGTGACCAGATACGCACTACCGCTCCAGGAAATCCCGGACATGCTTGTTAAAAAGCCGCGGCTGTTCCATCATGGGTACGTGCCCACAATGATCGAGGATCACCATCTCAGACAGTGGTAGCAGTGCGTGGAATTCTTCAGCCACCTCGGGCGGGGTAACGGTATCCTGCCGACCCCAAATCAGCAATGTTGGCGTGCTTACACTGTAGAGGAGATCTGCGACATTGTGTCGCTGTGCAGCCCTGGCCAGACCAATGAGGCTGATGGCATTGGCCGGGTTCTGCACCGTGTAAAACACTTCATCAACAAGTTCCTTGGTTACTACCTGTTTTTGGTAAAAGGTTTCTTTTACCTTCTCGCTAATGAACGCATAGTCGCGCACCCGCGGAAACGTACCACCGAAGGAATTCTCAAATAAACCCGAACTTCCGGTCAGAACAAGATTCTCTACCCGGTATGGATTCCGAATGGTAATTAATAAGGCTACATGACCTCCGAGAGAATTCCCCATCACGGACAGAATACTCAAATGATGGTGGTCGATGAAGTTCTCGACGTACGTAACCAAATCGTTTAATCTTTCCCTGGAGAGCGGCGTGGAATAGAAAGGCAAACGCGGGACGATAACACGATGGGTTGACGAAAACTCATCGACCACGTGCCCCCAGTTGCTTAGGTTTCCAAAGAGTCCATGAAGCAAGAGGATCGGCTCGCCTTTCCCGACATCCAGTAATGGTGTAAAATCCAACGCTACAGGCATACGATTTATCATCTTCTTTAAAACTTGTTGTCGTTAATAGTGATCATTCAAAAAATCCTCAGCCATTTGGTTCAGGATCATGGCTTCTGTTCGATAATTAATGAGGGAGATCCAGGCACGGGATTTCCACGTTAGGTTATGGAATCCGTCGCCTGGACAGCTCTCGAACAAAGCTAAATTTACACACAGAATTTTAGTAAAACAATAATATCTATAGACATTATAGACTATATTTGAGATATGTTCATGACTGAACGACTTTTCTGCTACTGTCTGGGTTACAACCGCAGTCTGAACCGCGCTTTTTCTCAATCAGTTTAACTAACTATTCTATGGTTATGAGCACCGATAGTTCCGTTGAATGTCCGGTGAACTTTGTTCCCATCAATGAAAATAAAGTGCGAATTATCGCCCTTCAGGTTTTCATTATCAGCACGCTGTACGTGATCACGGCCTGGGCGCCGTTAATCGTGTTTCTCCTTATTGATTTCTTTGCGCGAGGGTTCGGCTTTTATAAGTTCAGTATTCTGACTCAGGTTGCCTCCGGCGTCGTGAGCATGTTCACCATAAGAAATAAGCCCATTGATCAGGCTCCTAAACAATTTGCCGCGCGCATTGGAATTGTGCTCTCTCTCGTGATCCTGATTTTTCATAGCGGATTCCCTTTAACTGCGATGACGTTCGGCGTGATGTTCTTGTCCTTCTCTTTCCTCGAGTGCTTCATTGGGTTCTGCGCGGGGTGCTACCTGTATAGTTTTAGCAAGAAATTCTCTCTGTAGTGATCGGCTCTTCATCTTTTTTTCAAGATGCTCTTCTGCCAACTAACTTTGATGAAACGGACCATCCCCATGAGGCCATTACACTTTATATTTCCCGAGTTGTTTTACATTTAGGGATATTCCAAAACCCGGTCGGTCGGTTATCCGCGTAAAGCCGTTTGAGAATTCTTCCGCAGGATCAATTAGAGAACTTCTCCAAGGTACCTCACCATAGGCCAGCTCAAGAATGGAAAAGTTCGGAATTGTTGCAACGGCAGCCACACTGGCCGCCGACGCCACAGGACCGCTCGGGTTGTGAGGCGCTACGGAAAGTCCCGCGGTTTCAGCCATCGCCGCGATGTATTTCAATTCCTGAATTCCGCCACAATGCTTGACGTCGGGCATTAGAATGTCGAAGGCCTTACTTTCAATCAGGGGCGCAAAACCTTCGCGGCCAAACACGGATTCGCCTCCGGCCGTCGTGAGTACGGTTGCTTCGGTGATGGCCTTTGCTTCCTTTACGAACTTTTGTGGATTCACAGCTTCTTCGTACCAAAAGAGTTTGAGCGGTTCGAGCGCTTTCGCCACTTCAATTCCCAATGCTTCATTCAGGTGGCTGTGGACATCAACGAGTAAGTCGACGTCATTGCCAATGGTTTGTCGTACAGCACGCAGGCATTCTATTGCATGGCTGATATCCGACTCAATCTGTCCAGTTGTTGATGGCAGCGGTTTCATCTCATCAAAGGGTGCCATTTTAATAGCCTTGAAGCCTTGCCCAACGGCAAGCTCGGCGTTGCGCTGGAATGCCGAAGCGAGTCGTCTCCCCTGTTCGTCCTTCTCGTTTGTGCCGCGATTGATATTCGCATACACTTTAATGTTGTCGCGAAGTTTCCCGCCAAGCAGTTGATGAACCGGGATGCCCAGTGTCTTGCCCTGAATGTCCCATAGAGCCTGTTCGATAGCGCTGAACGCCGTCGCAGAAGTACGGCTTGCCCTTGCCCGTTGCCAGCCACGCTGACGATACTGACCAATAGCAAACGGCGACTGCTCCTTCACCAATTCAAAGAATCCTTGAAGCTCCTGCTCCACGTTTGTTTTACTCACGTCATTACCGCCGTGCGATGCCTCCCCTATCCCAACGACGCCGTCATGGGTGGTGAGTTGAACAAAAACCCAATTCCCGCGCGCATTCACTTTCACCACGTATACGGCTATGCTTTTAACGATCGTGTTCTTCATTTGCCGGGCTGCCGCCAAGGCATCCTGCTCGCGGGCATGACTTTCACGTGGTGACGAAAACGCTATCAGACCCGCGGATGACATGGCTTTGAGAAAGTGTCGTCTGCTATTCATCTCTATTTCTTATCCATATATTGTTTCTTTTGCCTTCATGACTACAAAAGGTAAGGAGCTTTGAACCTGTTATCCGTTGTTGACAATTCCCTGGGTGGTAAGCACCAGATTGTGTATCCGGTCACTGATGACTTTCCGTTGTGGGGAATCAGGGGCATTTTTTTCCACCACACGTTTCACAGCAATCACATAAGCAGCGATGCGAGGAGAAACTTGATAAAGGACAGCGGTGTTAAATACTTCGTGGAACGAAGCAGTCAGAATCTCCTCCAACTTGCGGTGAACTTCTTCAATATTCCAAAATTCGTTATTGGAGTTCTGTAACCATTCAAAATAGGAGACAATCACGCCCCCGGCATTGGCCAGAATATCAGGCACGATAAAAATCCCCCTGTACTCCAGGAGTTCGTCGGCCTCTGCCGAAGTTGGTCCGTTAGCCCCTTCCACAATGATCTTCGCTTTGATCCTGTGGGCGTTGTCCTGTGTGATGACATCCTCGCGTGCTGCAGGAATAAGCACATCCACGGGTAACGACAGGAGCTCCTCCGGCGTGATGGGTGTGGCATTTGGATAGCCTTGCAGCGAATTATTGTTCAGATGGCTGTAAACAATGGCATCCGGAACGTCAATTCCACCCGGGTTATGAAACGCGCCATGCACATCACTTATGGCGACCACCCTGACACCTCGCTGATGAAGAAACAGCGCAGCATGTAGCCCCACATTTCCAAATCCCTGGATGGCAGCAGTTGCGCTGTCAGGGCTCAGCCCCTTTTCTTTCAGAGCCAATAACGTAATAATACTAACCCCCTTGCCGGTGGCTTCCACCCTTCCAAGCGATCCACCCGCATGAACATGTTTTCCGGTTACCACGGCATAAATCGGCTTACCGTGAAGTATGGAAAATTCTTCCATGAGCCATCCCATTTCATCGGCGCCCGTGCCGAGATCCGGTGCCGGAACATCTTTGTCCGGACCGAAAACATCGATGAGTGCCTGCGTGTAGCCCCGCGTTAGCCGCTCCAACTCACCCTTGGAATATTTTTTCGGATCTACCACAATTCCACCCTTCGCCCCTCCAAAGGGAAGATTTACCAGCGCCGACTTCCACGTCATCCACGCAGCAAGGGCCTTTATTTCATTGAGGTTGACGTCTATGTCGTAGCGAATACCGCCCTTCGATGGTCCCCGTGCAGTTGAGTGAATAATTCGGTAACCTTCGAAGGTGCGTTCTGTTCCATTATCCAACACAATTGAAAAGGTAACGTGTATTTGCTTGGCAGGCCTTCGGAACTTTTCACGCTTATGATCAGAAAGCTTGATAATATCGGCGGCGCGTTCGAAGCGTGCCAGCATTGACTCGTAAGGGTTGTGTTGGAATGTATGAGAGGATATAATTTGTGATGCCATCGTTTTCGTATTTATGGTAATAAAAATTGACCTCCGGACTCAGCAGGGTGGATTGGCGACGCGAAGAGAAATAGCTTGCCTCTACTGCCTTCCTCATAAATCTTTGCAAGTATAAAAGAATAAAACATTATTTACCATAATGTCTATCGAAATTATAGACATTGAGTCAAAATTAGCTATTTTAGTGCCTGCTAAGTGTGTCCTGTCCGAATCGGCTTTGGCACGGTTGGGTATAAATGTCACTTGAATCAACGGAAAGCGAGGGCTCCTGGTGAGCTTAGTCGACATCCCCATTGTCCATCCAATGATAGCGGCAAAAGTGTCTTACTTCCTTCTACAGCACATAACTTTTCGATATATTGACGGAACTGGATTTCGCTCATGACTTTGCCGTCAGCCACACCGTTGGCTATACATACTGAGCCTACGCTCATCAACTTTCATGTCGCCGAACTTCGCGTCGCCGGCATCCCAAAAACAGAATTCAATTTCAATTTTTACCACGGTGATCCCTTTACGGAATACTGCGATGATACCCTTGCGCAGGTATTGGCCAACCTGTTGATCAACCAAGTAGTGAGGTGTCAAACCGTGGTCACCATCGTGCCGTTCCTGTTCATTTTCAAACAGCGCGTTTCATATGATTACTATACCGTTACCACGCCATCTCTAACGGGTATGGGTCGCGTTGAAAAATCTATACTTCGGGTCCTTTGGGGTCTAAGTAAGCCCCTTCCCACCGTCAAGTTGATTGATCGGGTGATAACCGACATGGTTGGCACGAATGAACGAGTGGTGAACCCGTGGCGCGAGATCTTCCGCACCGTGGTCGAATCAAATTATCCCAACGCTTGGACTTTCACCTACCGCAAAACCCTCCTGGGTAAAAGATTAGATGTCGTGCTTAAGCCCGCATTGGAGAAATCACTATATGACCAACGGTGGTCGATAGAACAAATGTGCACACGTGAGCGGAGCGAGAACCCCGAATTCGACGAGCTGTTTTCGCGAATATCCGAAGTTGTAAAGCGGACCATGCGCGCGCATTGGGATGAACCCGACGGAGGAAGTTAAGCCATGAATGCGCAATGAACCTGGAGCAGACGCGTGCAGCTCCAGGTGTTCTAGGTTCCGGACGTGCTAGTTCCGAACTAATTCCGCGCCGATAGCATTGGTATTTCCAGCTGGTGGATTTCGGTAGCCGCGGACGACAATCGTGCGTACCGCACCTGACTGCAGATCAATATTCGGAATCAAGATAGACGGTTCGCCACCTGATGAGACGATCTCAAAGTCGAAAGTACCCGGATCAAGCTCCAGGAAAGATGAAGCGTTCTTGAACGGCTGATTCTCTATCAGCGTGTTTTCACCATCCTTGAGCTTAAGCGATACGGGCGATGCATCGGGTGAAAGATTGATCAGTCTCACCTTTACTTTTCCTTCCTCCCCTACAGCTGCGCTATCGTTCGTTATGAGGATCTGTGCCTTACTGTATTCATCCACCATGAAGAACGAATAGGCATTTCCATCCACCAGGGTAACAGTTGTGTCGGTTACAACATTGTTAGCGCCGTACGGTGTGATCTGGAACGCTCGCTGGCCGGGATAAAAATTCTGATAGTAAGTATTATCACCGAACTCAAACGCTCTTGGGTTGATCATTCGGTTATCTACCGTGATGTCCAGCTCGGGCGCATCCGGAATGGCATTATAGATGGATACGTAAGCGACGGAAGTAGGCTGACCGTTGTTATCGTCATTGAAGTCACAGCTCGTTGTGCTGATGATTAACGACGCCAATACGCCGAAGGTACCCAAGCGAAATACTTTGCGAAGATTTGACATGCTTATTGTTGTTTAATTTGAAAAAATAATTACCGGGCATTTGCCATACGGCAAACACATTTTGACGTCGCGTCCTTGCGATGGTCAATTCATAGATTCAAAAATCAGATCCTGGTAAAGTTCTTTTCAAATCGCCTCGTTTCTCCGCCACCTGTGGACTGTACATTTCGGTACGTCTATTAGACACGTCTTGCAGAAAAAAAGTTGCAACGGATCAGAGGTGAATATAAAATTGGCAAAAAATCGATATTGCACTCTGGTGCACTCAAGCTGGACCAGAAGCTAGCCCTTCCGGACAGCGGATACGATCATGATTTTCGCTCCATAGTGGATAAGTCGGTATGCACCGAATCGTGGTCAGCGGTTGAGACAGCAGCCTCCGTGGGTACGATATGTCGCCCGTATCTCTCAGCATACTCACGTGTGAACTCAGCGCCGAATAAAACAATAAGCCCCGCATAAGACACCCAAAGCATGATCAATACTATTGTACCCGCTGCACCATAAGCCGAACCTGGATCGCTTTTTCCAAAATATATGCCCAGCGCAAACTTAGCGAGTACGAAAAGAATTGCCGTAAGTACAGCCCCTGGAAAGACGTCTCTCCAACGAATCTTAGCGTCGGGTAAGAATTTAAAAATTGCGGCAAATAAAAGTGCCGTCAGCAATAGCGAGACAATAAAGTCTAAGATTACAAACAATACGTTCATCGAATCTGAAATGTGACTGCCGACCCAGGAACTCACCGCACTGAGCGCCGCTGATAGGATGAGTGATACGAGCATCAAAAAGCCCACCACCAAGATAAGACCAAATGAGAATACCCTGTCCTTTATCAGCTTAAAAAGCTTTCCGCGCGGCTTGGGTTTCACCTCCCACATTTGATTCAGAATCTGCTGCAGCTGATAAAAGACACCCGTGGCACCGAATAGCAAAATAGCGATGCTGAGTACCGTTGAAAGAACAGTGCCGTCTTGCCTGCTGCTCTCAGAAATGATGGCCTCAATATCCTTTGCCGTGTTCTGTCCTACCATACCGCTGATCTGTCCGCTGATCTGATGGGTAACTGCTTCCGCGCCAAATATTATCCCGGCCAGATTGATCACAATAACCAGGAGCCCCGGTAATGAAAAGATCGTATAGTAAGCAATGATAACACTGTTATTGAAAGGACTCCGCTCCCACCATTTGGGAAACGTACCCTTGAGAAGTTCCCAGAAAGACTTTAAGAATGAGCTGACGCGATTCATATAAGCATTCCAACAAATAACAGGCCGGCCTGACCCAGGGTGTTATCGCGATTCTTTGCGTTTCTTCTTATCGTCCTTCTTCTTATCCTCTTTCTTTTTTTTGTCGTCGTCCTCTTTTGCCTGGGCTGTTTTCTTATTTTCATCCTTCGACTCATCACCGTCAAACAGCCGCTCAAAAAAACCTTTCTTCTCTTCCTTTTGACCAATAGACGCAACATTGATCTCGTTGTCAATCGAGGGCTGGATGGCCTGGATAAAAGCATTTTGCAGCACATTAACAACCGTTACCCAGACATCTGCATCGGGACTATTCAAGTCACCTTCAAACGGAATCTTTGTTGCTACTTGATCCTTCGGTTGGTTTTTAAATATCTGACCAACGCCCCCGACAAGCCCCTCCCAAAGCTTTCTAAAAACATTGTCGTCACGGTCCTCCTCCCCTAGTACGTCAAGATCTTTAATAATGGGTTTGACATATCCCTTAAACTTCCCCTCTTTTGCTGCAACCTCGGTATACATCCCGAAATTGCCTTTGTTCACGTCCAACTTCGCATAGGCTTTAAAGAAGTCATTCAGCAACACAAGGTTTGTATTCTTGACTTCAGCATTTAGGTCAAACGTGGGACGTTCAGCCAGGGGGCTAAGATTCATATTGAAGCTAAACTCCCCTTCATACACATTGGCACGTGCTATCACTTTTGCTGGTAACAACGTCGTGGAATCGTAGCTGTTGCGCAAATTCAGACCCACCACGTGCATATCGGTCATGCTAATATCAACCTTTGGATTGCTCGTTTGATCGATGTATTGAAGTCTGCCGTCAATAATTTCAACACGGTTGACCTGCAAGGGCATAAAATCCTTCTTCAGTTCCCTGAAGTCTGTGGAATCATTCTTAACATCCGCTGGTTCAACCTTATCTTTACTGAAGCGCATTCTCGGCCTTTCAAAAATCAATTCACCGACCAGTGCACCATGGAACAACGCCTTCCATTCAACGGACAAATCAATGGCACTCGCTGAAAAAAACGGTGTTTGTTTATCGGTAACACTGTCCTGCTTGTTAATATAAATGCTATCTATCCGATATGCCCCCCTGATTAGCGCGATGTCAATATCTTCCACATGGCCGTAGTAGCCATCCATCGATGAAAGTGTCTTATTCGCATACCTCAACACAACATAAGGTAGTGCCAAACGGACCGCTATCAACGCCGCGGCTATAATGAGCACAATCTTAACCCCCTTATTCATTCTCCTTACCTTTTTCATAGCAGTGGATATTCTATCCCCATCAGGTGCATGCACTACCATGCCAGTTTCGTAGCGAGGATGATTCCTTAATTCACCCACGCCTGCAACCGCACCGGCCCTCTGCCATGAGGTCGGGATTTCATACAATTGGGGATTTAACTCGTCAACCTACGGCAGACCGTCCATAAAGGAAAAATAAAGGCAGATGAATGGGTACCAATTAAGGAGTCGAGCACGGGTTAAGCACAAAAAAATCGCTACAGAACTAACCAGTCGGTTGCGTTATTACGCAGCAAGTGCTACACTAACTCCGAATGTATCGCGTAATAGGTCAATTCGAGTTTGATCTTATCTTGTAGGAACAGGCGTCTTTCTGCACCCGTGGTGGCATCTGATCTCAAATGATACGGGATGGAGCTATTAATACTCGATGATATTTGCAGGAACAATTGTCTAACGTCATATCTGCCGGCGTCAACTATGCACCGTAAAATGTCGTTGAGGTCAGTGTCAGCCGAGTAAAAAATGATATTGGCAATTTCCTCAACAGAGGTTTGCCATTGTTTCGTATTCATGGCTTCGGTATTCGGGACAAATCTTATTGGGCAAGTCCTTGTAGGCGGGGCCGAACCGATGTCCGACCCCTTGTCTACAAAAGGCGCAGCGGTTATACTTTACTTCGAATCGCCGAATTTTTTAGCAGGCGCTTTTCTCTTAGGTTCGTACTTCACTTCATGCTCCTGACCTTTGTTCACGTAGTCCCTGTCCTTGGGGCCGCGTTTTTTTTCATCTGTGCTTTTCATGATGATCAATGTCAAATATTTCTATTCCTGACCCTTCAAATTTCACGCCGCGCCAGGGCAGCCTTATTTATTTGACAGGCGCACACAATAGCTTCATCCGGGAACTGGAGAAATCACTACAAACGTGAATTTTTTTCCACGACGCCAGTATTATTTACGGCAATGGAGCCGAGATTAGCCACGCCGCTTTGGCATCTCGATTGAACAACGGTGACGAAACAAAATCCAAATGTTATGAAAACCACAAAAAAGACCCCCAGCCAAGGCAATACTGAGCTCAGCTCAAAACTCGCTAAACTGTTTGAGGATGAATTGAAAGATATTTATTGGGCCGAAAAAGCGCTTACAAAAGCCATCCCTAAAATGGTAGAAAAGGCCACTTCGGAAGAGCTTGTCGCCGCATTGGAAGACCACCTGGCTGAAACTGAAGAACAAGTGAAGCGCGTCGAGGAAGTATTTGCGCTGCTTGGCAAGGAAGCCACTGCAAAAAAATGCGAGGCAATGGCAGGCCTTATTAAAGAGGCTGAGGAATTAATGGAAGAGTCGGATGAAGGTGTTATGCGTGATGCGGCCATTATCTCGGCCGCTCAAAAGATTGAGCATTACGAAATTGCCTCTTACGGGACGCTGGTATCATTTGCCATTACACTTGGCATGGACGATGCCGGGGAAATATTGGCTGAAATACTTGAAGAAGAAAAAACCGCAGATGAGACCCTCACGGACGTAGCCGAAACGGCCGTGAACATTGAGGCGGCAGGCGAGGAAGACTAGGAATTTGCATCCTGCTGTGAAGGATTGTCAACGACTATTGAAAGCCGGGCGAAATACCCGGCTTTCTACTTAATATTTCCGGCTTCTTTAGCTTTTCTCATTCTACTACTATCCGGATGATCTGCAATCCTTCAGGACTTGCTACTTTAAGATAATGGATGCCCTTTCGGAATTTACTCACATCCAGTTGTTCAATCGACTCCTGGCTCAAAGGTCGATTCAACAGAACGTTTCCGTTAAAGTCGAGCAGGGTCATCTGAGCCTGTTCTATTCTTCCCTCGTGCCGGATATTGATCACACCTGAGGCAGGCAATGGATACACCTCTACCTGCAGACGCCCCTCCTTTAATGAAGCACCTTTTATGACTGTAAATGAAATGGTATGGACGGCCCCTTTGATACCATTCACGTAGGGTGTAACTGTCAGCCTATACGCCCCGGGCACTAGCTTTTTACCAAAGAAGTTTCCATCCTGATCACCAAACAGCGCATAGGGAGATACCGTTTCTGTTTGCTGATGCGTGACCGGTCCATTGAGATTAAAGGAGACCTTAGTGATCTTATCAGCCGTGATGTTCGCCCGAATGTCTAACAGGTTGCCGCACTCGGTCAGGTTGATGACATCCCCATCTTTTAGTTCTTGGATTTCCCGATCCGTATGCGCATTCATCAAGGTAAGGCTCGTAACCACCGGATGGTTCGGCGCCTTAAGGGCAACGACCCAGTAGTCAAACCCGCCCCTGCTATTCTCACTTTTATCTCCGGAAACATCAGAATCAGAATATCCAGCTACGAGAAATTTTCCACTGGACGCGACGGCGGCGGCGCTAGCTAGATCATTACCACTTCCTCCTATGATCTTATGCCAGACTTTATTGCCATGAGTATCAAGTTTTGTTACCCAGAAGTCACTCCTGGTTGCATCAGAAAATACCACACCCGTCAATAGATAGCCCCCGTCAGGAACAGAGACGATGCTGGTAAATTGCTCCTCAAGGTTTCCCGCATAGTTTTTATCCCATACTATGTTTCCGTCAGCATCGATCTTAATTACCTGTGCATTTCCAGCCAGCAGATATCCGCCACCAGAGGCGGGAATGATAGAAGCAAAATTGTCTACACCAGGTCCCCCTATGGTTTTGTCCCATACTTTGGTCCCCTGCATATCAACTTTTATGATCCAGAAGTCACTAAAACCTTTGCTGTCCTCACTCTTATCGCCTGAAATATTAGAGTTGGAACCTCCACCGAGTAGAAAGCCGTCTGCGGCAAGAGTCACCGTACCAAGGTAATCATCTGCATCGCCCCCAAAAGTTTTGTCCCAGACTTTGATTCCCAGGTCATCGATTCGTATGATCCAATAGTCTACGACACCCCCATTGTTATCCTGACTTTTATCTCCGGAGGCATTCGACTGTGAGGAACCTCCCAGCAGATAGCCTCCACCGGGAATGGCAACGGCACTCGACAATCTATCTATGCTATTGCCGCCAAAGGCTTTGTCCCAAAGTTTATTACCCTGGCTGTCTATTTTTACAACCCAGTAGTCTTCTGAACCGCCAGGCGCAGTTTTATCTCCCGAAACACCAGAAAAAGAATATCCGGCCAGTAGAAAGCCACCATCAGTTGCCGGGACTATACTGGTAAGCTCGTCGTAAAGATCCCCGCCAAATGTTTTGTCCCATAGTTTATTGCCCTTTGCATCAATTTTTACAATCCAATAGTCATTGGCACCACGGCACCGTTCACTTTTCTCTCCGTTGATATTCGAACTCGAGGTTCCACCCAGCAAATAACCGCCATCGCCAGTGGGGACAATCGTTCTAAGCCGGTCCCCGCCCCACCGGTCATCCAGAGAGCCAACCGAAGGAATGCCACCATAGGTCTTGTCCCATAGGATAGTAGCCTGATCTGAAACTTTTACCTGAAAGGATACAGTCATGGCAATGCCTTTTCCCGAAGGAGAGAACGGCGTAACGGTTAATGTGTACGCCCCTGGTAAAAATGTTCGGCCCGCGTAATCGCCGATGGGCGTGTCTCCGAACAGCGCATAGGGCTGCGTCTTTTCAGTTTGTCGAAAAGTAACAGGTCCTCTGAGGTCAAACTCAACACGATCGATCATGCCCAAAGATGTGTTGGCACGTACACTAAATGTTTTTCCTTCCCACTTCGTCTGATCAATCACCATACCGTCTTGCAATTGGGTGACGGCTTCATCTTTATCTGCATTGATCAGCGTAAGGCTTTCTACGGCGACCTTCTTTTCGTCGGGAACTTTCGCGCTGGCGGGGTTAGAAAACGAAACAGAGATGAATACTGAAGATAACAAAACTCCTATAGCCAGCATTTTCTGTTGCGGTTTCATGGCAGATAGGATCCTTGGCAGCGGCTGCCCTACATAGCTGATGGCCTCTTTCAGAAGGCCCTTCGTAAAGCGTTGGTTGGCGTTCATTTGAATGGTTATTTAAGGTTGGATAGAATCGAGTAAAAAATAGCGAGTTGCTCCGCGACGTTTATTATTTATGAAGACTGTTGGTAGCGTGTTCTGCTTTAATCAGGCAATACAGCGCTATGCTGTTATGATTGCTTGCAATGGCATTTCCGGGATTAAAAGCAATGTCTAGTAAGTTGTAGGCGGCATGTGGGATACCACCTGAAGGGTTAGTAGTGACAGCAACGGCATTAGACCTCCCGACGATAATAGCATTCAATCCAACCGCCTCAAAAGTATAAATCGCCTCAACACCAATCGTTTTGTAATAATGAAGATCTTCAGCACCTGCGTGAACGGGTGGCGGTTGGAAAGCACCGTTGGGTAACGTGAAGAACATGCTCATAACTTCGCGGGCAAACTTGTGTCCGTCGAAGAGATGGCTCTCATATATAATTTATAAAAATATATGAGACCTGCAAACGATTTCCGACATAGCAGGAGATGATTGATATCATCATGAAAATACTGTCAGGATACATCAACTCACACCTCCCGGGTGACAACGCCGAGCGTGATAAATCTAATGATGTGGAACGGCAAGCAGAAACTTCAGGTCTTGTTAACGCCAGCTCAGGCAACATTTCAGGACCGAATTCCACCAGGCAAACAAAGTGAATTTGTAGCACGCTCTTTGCAATTGATGGTTTGAATAACTCTTCTAACCCACTGGCAATTCCATGAAACTGCTTATTGTAATAACGCTTGTATGCGCTTCTATGTTCGCATATGGCGAGACCGCAACACCTGATGTGGCGAACCCTCCACGCAAATTCTTTAAATCCATGAAAGCTCCGAAAGTCAAGAAGGTGAGAATCTATGGCTATGACCGGGCACGTAGCGTTAGAAAGGTTCACTATAGGAAAGGCTTTGACTACTATACCTATGCCAACCGTCCGTCTTACTTGAGAATGATGGGCAGGGCTATGAACGGCGACAAGTATTTCAGGTAAGGCCTGCTAGTCGCCTTTCGCTGCCACCGAATTCACCGGCCGCTATTTGACATGGACGACCGTCCGCATCCGCGCAAAGGCTATCAGAACTGAACAACTGAACCGGTTAGAAACAGCTTAATGGCCGTTCCATTAGGGTTTAACAGGTGGCACACAAATTGGAAAGGGAGTGATGTCGGCATTGACAAAAGAACCAACCCATCAGGCACCCCGGATATGAAAAAGATCATCAACCTTCTGCTCACCTTCTGCCTTCTGGGCAGCACTGTCTACGCGCAAAACAGCAGTACACCCCATCTTTCCAAACCGCTGTCGAGTGAAACAGTTAGCAATATATTTGCGCGCACGTCCGGCGGCAACATTCAGGTATCCGGCGTGAGTGCACGTGAGGCGCGCATTGAAGTTCATATCGCTTCTTCCAACAACAAAACACTCTCACAAGAACAGATCAACACGCGGCTGAAGGACGATTACACCCTGACGATCGAAGTCACAGATCACAAATTAACCGCGACGGCAGAACCAAAGCGTACGTTTATCAACGGGAGGCAGTCACTCTCCATCTCATTCAAGATCTATGTACCCGCTGCTGTGTCGACCGACCTGAGTACCAGTGGGGGCAGCATTGAGCTGAGAAATCTTCATGGCACGCAGGACTTCCACACGAGCGGCGGCGGGATTTCCCTCAGCAAAATCACCGGCAAAGTGCGCGGCAAAACATCGGGCGGCGGGATCACCGTCGAAGATAGCAAGGACGACATAACGTTAAGCACGAGCGGCGGCAACATCCAGGCTTCAAACTGTTCAGGGACGTTGAGGCTCAATACCTCGGGTGGACAGATCGAGCTTGAAAGACTTGATGGTGACATTGAAGCAGAGACCAGCGGTGGTCCCATTAAAGGTGAGGGTATTCGCGGAAAGCTTTTTGCACGGACTTCCGGCGGAAACATCAAACTGCATAACATGGCGTGCGGCATAGATGTATCTACCAGTGGTGGCAGCATCGAAGCAGACATCGTTGAAGTCGTTGCCGCAGTAACGGTAAACAACTCCGGCGGAAATGTCAATCTGAAGATGCCAGCGAATAAGGGCCTCAACCTGCGGCTTCGCGGTGAAAACATCAGCGCCATAGATCTCACGAATTTCACCGGCGATCGGGACGACAACAGTATCAATGGAAAAGTAAATGGCGGAGGAATTCCTGTAAGCGTATCCACGAGCGGCAACATTTCGTTTTCGATGAAGTAATCGCTCCTTATTTCCTTATCACTGTCCGGGAGGATTCCTTACCGCGGCAACAACATAAGACGTTCCGTGTTGCCGTGGCCCTGGTCAACCTGGTATCCCCAGCTCTCACGATTTGTCCCACGTGACGGCCTTCTTCGCGCTCTCGTTCTCAAACGTCACAGATTTTTTTGCCTTGCTGGTCCGGTTATCGTTTAGCGTGACGTCGCGCGTCGCGATGCCTTTAATGTAAATGAACGTCGCTGTCTCATCGCCAGCGGAAGAATTTCTTACCGAGCCGTCAGTGCTGTTTTCAAGCACGATAGCTGGCACAGGCTTGTCGCTCAGTCCCTGCCTTCCAGAGAAATTGTCGACGTTGAAGTTCGAAACATTCTTCAACACCAGTGCCGATTGCCAGGCGGGCTCGACTTCGGATCCATTCCATTCGACAGAGACACCGCGCAGTTCAAGACCCTTTACGTTTTCAATGCGGATGGCATCGGAAGCACGTTTGTCTTTTGCGTTTTCCACGTCCATGAAGAGACGCACGTTCGTCATTCGGATATTCTCCAGGGGCTGACCGGCATGACCTGTGATCGTCGTGGTGCCGCGCGCGCGCACCATGATGTTGTCCATAAAAATGTCGCGGATCCGTCCAAGGGGCGATGCCTCTGTTCGTTTTTTCAGGACGAACTTGCACATCTCGGCGCTGCCCCACCAGTTCCAGTGACGGCGACTCGTTTCGATGGTGAGGTTGGAGATGATGACGTCGCTGACCAGGGCACCGTCCTGTACATTGATCCCGAAGCCTTTGTTTGAATTACGAATGACGCAGTTGCTGAAGATGATGTGCTTAATGTCGGCCTCTGTCTCCGTGCCGATCATCAACGCTGTCGACGAGGACGTGAGCACACAGTTTGTCACCGTCACGTTTTCGACGGTGTTGGCCCTCCTGCCGTTCCTGGCAATGGCTTTCAGCACGATGGCATCATCGGCGGTGGTAATGATGCTGTCGGAGATGACCACATTCTTCGATGAACAGATATCAATTCCATCGGCGTTTACACCTTTCTCGAGATCGGAAAAAATGTACACGCCCCGAACGCTGACCCGGTTGCAGTCGTTAAGGCGAACGGTCCAAAGCGGTGCATGGATAAAGGAGACATCACTCAGTTGAACGTTCGTGCAATCATTGAGTACGACCAGAAAAATGTTCATCGCCTCACGACTGCGATAGTAGCGCTTCATCTCGACGCCGGCCTGCCGCGCAATCTCCTGCTCTTTGGCGATCTCGATGTCAGCACCGCGTACGTTGTCGTAGTCGTAACGCGCCAATCCATCGATGGTGCCCTTGCCGATGACGCTGATGTTCCCGGCGTTCTCCGCGAAGATCAAAGCGTCGGAGCCTTCAATGTAGTCGGACGTCGCCTGGCTGGCAAATAAAGTGGCGCCTGCTTCGAGATGCAGGGTGACGTTGTCGCGCAGTTGTACGGTGCCGACCGTGTACTCCCCAGCCGGAACGTTGACCGTTCCGCCGCCTGCTTTAGTGCAGGCGTCGATGGCATCGCGAAAAGGTTTCGTGGCGTTGTCCTTGCGATTGCCTGTGGCACCAAAGTTCCGGACGTTGAAAGTAAAAGGCGACGCGTCGGTTGTGTTGACTGTCGCGGATGTAAGGCCGAGTCCAAGCAATGCACCGGCGTAAGTGAGTACCTTGCGACGGGTGTGAACACCAGGTTGATGTTTCATGGCGAGTTGTTGTCAGTTGTGAACGGAACACAATATTAGTCAGGAGTCAAAGCCGACTACCGGGTATAAAGGTAAGGTAGACACTCGCGCCGAAGAAACAATGATCGCCGCGCCAGCGAACCGGATGCTATCCTATCCTTACTAAAGCGACCGCACCAAATCCTGACTTGACAAAGTAGCATTAGACGATATTAGAAAAGGTGTTAAAAGTCTGTTAAATTAGGAGTTCTTATCAACGGACAATTTCATATCAAATGAAAATTAAAGTACTCCAGATCCCACTGATACTTTCCTTGCTAACCGCCACCGCTTTCATTTTGTTCTCCGCCGTCTGTCATCAGGATAAGGCAACTGCAGAAAAGAAACTTCTGACGGGTGCTGAACAGCTTGACCAATATTTGCCGCTTCTGAAAGGAAAGCGGGTGGCCTTGCTTGCAAATCCCACATCCATCATCGGTAAAGCGCATTTGGTTGATAGCCTTAAAAACCTGGGAATAAACATCGTAAAAGTATTCGGCCCAGAGCACGGATTTCGGGGTAATGCCAGTGCGGGTGCAATAGTCGCCGATGAAGCGGATGCCCGCACAAACATTCCGATCATTTCACTGTATGGAAAGAAAAACAAGCCAACGAAAGAAGATCTGGCGGATGTCGACATCATGATCTACGATTTGCAAGACGTCGGATGCAGGTTTTATACGAATATCAATGCCTTGGTGCGTTTGATGGAGGCATGCCAGGAAAGCGGAAAACAACTGCTGATTCTTGACCGGCCTAACCCGAACGGCTATCTCATTGATGGTCCCATACTGGATATGCAGTTCAAGTCCGGTATCGGAATGTTCCCGCTTCCGATGGCGCATGGCCTAACCGTGGCAGAATTTGCGCAAATGGCAAATGGTGAAGGCTGGCTGACAAACAAGGTTAAGTGCGATCTGAAAATTGTTAAAGTAGCAGACTATACGCATGATACACCGTACACGCTGCCTGTCAGTCCGTCACCAAACCTGAATACACAACAGGCTGTGCTCTTGTATCCATCCACGTGTATGTTTGAGGGAACTTATCTGAATCTCGGGCGAGGCACCTATTTTCCTTTTACCGTACTGGGTAGTCCTGAGCTAAAGGGCATCTACAGTTTTTCTTTCACACCGACGAGTATCAAGGGAATGGCGGAAACCCCTTTACATATGAACCAGACCTGCTATGGTCTTGATCTTCGAAAATACGATGTCAACAAACTTCGGGAGAGTCGAAAGATCAACCTGGAATGGATTATGGAGCTTTACAAGGCATATCCATACAAAGAGAAGTTCTTTGATTCGAAGCTGAGCAAGGAAATGGGTACTATTGAAAGACTGATCGGTGTGGCCGCCTTCCGGCAGCAGATCATTGACGGGAAGTCCGAGGCCGAGATTCGGGCCAGTTGGGAACCAGGTCTGAGTGAGTACAAAAAGATGCGCGAGAAGTATTTGTTGTACCCATGACATCCAGGTTAGAAAGCAGTGCGCAAGACATATCTGAAAATAGCCAATACATTGACCAGACTGCCGTATGAACACGACCAGCAAACACAATGAGCGTATCGCGAAAATGACGTTCGCATCTGTTTACCCCATGTATATTACAAAAGTGGAGAGTAAAGGCAGAACAAAAGAAGAACTGCATCAGGTGATTGAATGGTTGACGGGCTTCGACAAGAAGAAGCTACAAGAACTGATAAAAGAAAAGGTAACATTTGAAACATTCTTCCAGCGTGCTTCGCTAAATCCCAATGCACGCCTGATCACGGGAGTAATCTGTGGGTATCGCATTGAGGAAATCGAGAATGCTTTGACGCGGCAAGCCAGATATTTGGACAAGTTGGTGGATGAGTTAGCTAAGGGCAGGAAGATGGAGAAGATTTTGCGCGGCTCGTAGGGATGGAATTTCTGCGTGAAACTAGCTCATGGAATCTCTTTTTTAAAATCCTCGATCATGTCGGATAACTGATTGTGCATCTCCATATGGCCGTCCCGTTCCCACCGCCGCCGGCCACAACACCTCCGCAGGCATTGAGTGTTTGATACGCCAATGCGGTAACCCCGATTCGCACAAAGATAACTCTCCCCCACAATGGAGGAAATTGTAACGCATTATTAGGAAACCGTTTAGCTGTGTTTATATTTGCAACCAATCAGTTGCATATAGATCGTGAAGTGAGAAACACTTTACGCGCCTGACAAAAACGTGGCCTCTGGATAGCGGAATACGACACAATCAAGCCGGACAAGGAAATTACCGGATAAGGACATTAATGGAGAGGAGATCCGATTCCTAGATCACCACTATCGGATTATGACAGTGGGTTGATGTGAATGGACGCACTATGAAAAAGAACAAACAAGACTATGAAACCAAAGTTTATGAAAAACATCCTGCTGCCAATTGTTGTAGCGCTTCTTCTTACTGCCTGCGGCGCGGAAAAGAAAGAAAGTACCTCCGAATCGTTTGAAAAAACGCTCGGCATCCATCTGGATGCGATCCTCTCCAGCAATCTTACTGCACTTGCCCCAACCGTTGCCGACAGTGTTACCTTGATCGGACCGGATGGTTCTAAGATGACCTCCAAAAAGTCTTTTATGAAACTCCATGAGAACTGGTTCAAACGAACCAACTGGAAGTGGGAGCGCGTGGCTATGAAAACACAAAGCACCGGCTCTCTTGGATATGCACTGATTCAATACAAATATTCTGAGCGGGACTCATTGGGTACCATCACCTTTCAGAACGAGAATTACCTCGTGTTGATCTTCAGGAATTTTCAGCAGGGCTGGCAGCTGGTGCACGATCAGAACACCGGAATTCCAATGGTAATAAAGCGCTAACACCACATCCCATAACCGGACATTTTTGTCCAGTTCCGTCAATGCAAGAACGCAAGGCTCATCAGATGCGCGCGAACGCCTGGTTCTGAAGGGCATGCAAATTGCTGACAAGTGTCACGGCTACCTACCGTGACACATGTTTGCAAACTATTTGACCCTCGCCTTTCGCAATTTCTTCAAACATAAATCTTTCACGCTCATTAGCTTGTTCGGACTTGTTGTCGGCATCTCATCGGCGCTCGTGCTGGTGCTGTATGCGCACCAGGAACTGACGTTCGATGGCAGTCACAGTAACCGGAGCAAGATCTATCATGTTTACAAAGAGCGGCAAACTCCTGCAGGGCCTGTGCTCACCTATGATACCTGGGTACCCTTGCTTCCGGCCCTCAAGGACAAGTTTCCGTCGGTGGAAGATGGGGCACGCGTATTGAATTATCCGGGCATCATTTCGGTAAACGAAAAAGCCTTTAACGAAAAAGTGACTTTCGCCGATCCTTCGCTGTTCAGGCTTTTCAACCTCACCGTTAGAAATGGTGATGGATATAGCATACTCAGCAGAAAATCCGACATCATTATTTCGAGACCGGCCGCTACCCGACTGTTCGGAAGCGCGGATCCGATCGGAGAAAGTATTCACGCCCGCGTTGGAGGCGTTGATTATGACCTCGTAGTCGGAGGCGTCTTCGAAGACATTCCAGTGAATTCAACGGTACGTCCAGACATACTCATCGCATTTGAAAATGCCATGAATATCGAAGATGTCAAAAACGGCGAATGGGATTCTGCGTTCCTGACCACATACATCATGATTTCCAGCAAGGACCAAGCTTTACAGCTGGAGTCGCAATTCCCGATACTTGTCAGGGAAGTTCTTGAAGCTGATATGACACAGCGAATGAAATTTCTTTTGGTGTCGATGGATGAATATCACGAGCAGGTGGCCGGGAGCAACCGCGCGGCTTACATCATGATCTGCATCGCGGTAATCATCCTGGTGATTGCCGTTGTGAACTACATCAACCTCGCTACGGTGCGATCGGTGGAACGCGCGAAGGAAATCGGCTTGCGGAAGGTCCTGGGAGCAACACGACTAAGTCTTATTCGTCAGTTCCTGGGCGAATCGACGATTACTACCGCCATTGCACTCATTGGCGCGTTGGTGATCTTGCAGGCCGCCATGCCGACCATCAATTCACTGTTAAATATTTCTCTATCGCTTCGGCTTCTGAGGGACCCCCTGTTGCTGGTTGCACTCCTGTTGGTTTTCATTTTAATAAGTATTCTTTCCGGTAGCTTTCCCGCCTTCTTCATTTCCGCCGGCAGTGTTGTTCAGTCTATCCGCGGCAAGATGAAAACATCACCCGGCAGTATGATACTCAAGCGGGTGCTGATCGTGATCCAGTTCAGTCTGTCCGTCATGCTCCTTTTCTCGACGTTGGTGATCTATCAGCAGATCAACTATCTCCGTGAGCATGACCTCGGCTTTGACAAAGAGAACATTCTGGTCATTCCTACCGATTCGGATAACATGCCGGACCCCGTTGCTGCAAGAGCCAAGATTGCCTCCTTGAAAAAAGAACTTCTTGCCCAAAGCCAAATCGTTGCCGTCTCTTCGTCCGACATTGTGCCATCCGATCTTTCTTTCGCTTCGTTCACCACTACGCGTCCTGACGGATGGGCCGACGAGAATCCCTTTCGGATCATGCGGGTAATGGTCGACGAGTCATACTTTGAGCTTTACAATGTTGAGTTTGTTGAGGGTGGTAATTTTCACGATCACCTGGCGCCTTTAGATACAGCGGTGCGCAACTTTGCGATCATAAATGAAGCCGCGATGAAGGCGTTTGGTTGGGGAACGGCGGAGAATAAGAAAGCGGGTAGACGCACGCAGGTGGTAGGTGTTGTAAGGGACCACCATTACACGCACCTCGGCAGCAAGGTTGAGCCAACGCTTTTTGTTTTTCGGCCCACGGAAAATCAAGCCAATGCATTCATATCGGTTCGGCTACGCGGCAATCCCCATGATATGATTTCATATCTCGCAGAAAAATGGAAGGAGCTTGATACCGTGCGCCCGTTCGCCTGGTTTTTCGTCGACTCGAATTTCGATCGGCTGTATCGGCGCGAGGACCGCGACATCAGGATTGTCACCTGGTTCTCGGCGTGTGCGGTAATAATCGCCTGCGTCGGTTTACTGGGATTGATTGGATTTTTGGTTAACCAAAAACAAAAAGAGATCGGCATTCGCAAAGTGCTCGGCGCGTCTGATGCAAAGATCGTCTTTATGTTCAATCGCGAGTTTGCGCTCCTTATATTCATAGCGATGGTGATCGCTCTACCTGTGGCGCACTATGCCATGCAGCAATGGCTCAGTGGCTTTGCCCTGCAAACATCAGTTCACTGGTCAGTCTATCCTGCCGTTATTCTTGTGACGAGCTTTCTCGCGCTTTCTACAACGAGCATACGCATCTTGAAAGCAACAAGCCGAAATCCGGTTGAGTCGTTGAGGACAGAGTAACGGTCCATCGCATCGGTATTGGCACCCGGAATTGATAGCGTACAATGGTACACGCTGTTCGAGGCGTCGAAAAAGAAATGACCGGTCACAGGATCAATTCGGCCAAACCTCAGAAAAAAGGCCAAAAACACGGAACCTGGAGCATTTAGGCGGCAAATTCATAATCTTGTTGTGGTGCCAGCCACCTCTTGAATTTAGAATTTGTACATTCCAGGATGACGATTCAAAAACTGCGTCGTGGCTTCCCCATCTGCAGCGAGCGCTAAAATTTGCCCTAAACCTGTTTACTTTCAGTGCCCTTCGTGTATCCATCCGTGTCCTTCGTGTATCGAGTGTCCTCCCTGTATCCAATAATGTTGTGATGAATGTCTTTACGATGGCTGCCGGCAGTGTATCCACTTCCAATCCTGTCAAAAAAAATTGCTTCAAAGAGGTACTCGTGAAAACGCGTCTCGTTTTCATCCTTTTAGCTCTTTCCATGCCGACTTATGCGCAGTTTCTGCCGTCGCCTGAGAATCTTCAGGGCGTTTGGAGTGGCGAGTCAACCTTCGGCGATCTCGACAATGACGGAGATCTGGACTTGATCGTTTCGGGCAACAACACCGTTCTTACTACCGCCTCCATATTTTACAGGAATGACGGCAATGGAAACTTCGCCGAGGCAGCCATACTTGCCGGAGTGGACCGGGGAAGCATAGATTTGGGCGATTACGACCAGGACGGTCTCATCGACGTATTGATGGTAGGCAGCCTTGAGAACCTGAACAGCACCGGCACACTGCTGTTTAAAAATAAGGGCAATTTCGTGTTTGAAAAAGTGAGTCATGCCCTTCCAGACATCAATTGGGGCGTCGGTAAATTCGGTGACTTCGATAACGATGGAGACGAAGATGTCCTGCTCGTGGGCGGCAGCCTAACGGACAGTTACCACGATATCTACACGAACGACCAAGGCACCTTCACCGCGCAAGGACTAAATCTCCCCTCCTACAACGACCCGGCTATAAGCATCGGCGACTATGACCGCGACTCCGACCTCGACTATGTAGTCGTCGGATCAGGCAGTACAAACGCGCCTTCAATCTTTAAGAACCAGGGAAGCTATGTGTTTGAGCCCATGGTCATTTATCCGAATCAAATTTTCGACGGAGATGCGGCGTGGGGAGATTTTAACAATGACGGCTATCCCGACCTTCTGGTTATGGGGTACGATGAAGTATCGGCGACCGACCGCTTAATCGTGCTAAGAAACACCGGAAGTGGCGACTTTGCCCCTGTAGCCGGGCCTTTTGAAGGCCTGTCCGATGGAAACGCAGCCTGGGGAGACCTTGACAATGACGGTGATCGCGACGTTGTAGTCACCGGCAGAAAACGAAACGGGGTCGATGAGGCCAGCACCGTGATCTACCTTAACAATGGCGGTGTATTTGTTAAACAAACGGCCGGCCTACCCGCACTCACATTTTCACAGGTCAATTTAGGAGATGCCGACAATGACCTCGACCTGGACATCGTTGTGTCGGGAGCCGATCCTGGCAGTCAGCTCATCGATGCCAGCACACAGCTCTATTTAAATTCGACAGCCCAGGTAAATACAAAGCCCTTAGCACCCGGTTCACTTCAGTTCACGCAAGACGGTCAACGGGCAAGACTGTCGTGGAATAAAAGCTCGGACGGGCAAACGCCGGCAGATGCCCTTACTTATACGATCTATGTCAATCGCGTGGGTGGCCAAAATCATTCCGGGCAAACTTTGTCAGACCCATCCACCGGTTTCAGGAAGGTTGTCAGGTTGGGTAACGTCCAGCACAATACGTCGTGGATTATTGACAACCTCGAACCCGGAACTTATTACTGGGGCGTTCAGGCGATCGATGCAGGATTTACCGGTTCGTCCTTTAGTGTTGAGCAAAGTTTTAACATGGTCGGTCTGCCTCCGGCAATTACCGGACTGTCATCCATGGCAGAAAAAACAGGAGTTACAGTCGTAATCAAGGGCTCGAATTTTATCGGCACCACGTCCGTAAAACTGAAGGGTGCGGCGGCGGGCTTTCAGGTTATTAACAGCACGACCATGAAAGTGGTTATTCCCGATGTCATTGGCGCCGGCACATTCGAAATTACCAATGCGACCGGGACGACCACGTCGGCGCAGTCATTCTGTGTGATCCCTGCGACACCCACGATAACCGGAAACACAACGGTATGTCCGGAGGCCGTATCTTATGAAGTCGAAGAAATCGCTGGAGTTACCTATGAATGGACCGTGGATGCGGGCGCCGAGATCGTCGAGAACAACAACCATCAGATAAAAGTAAAATGGAAAAGTAAGGGCGATTACCAGTTGCGCGTGGTTCCAAAAACCTGTCAAAACGGCGACGGGACCTCACTAACCGTACAGGTGAACGGGCCCGCCTGGAAAGAAGTAGTGGGAGATCTTACACCCACCACCGAGTCGATCGGGTTGTACTCCATCAACTATACTGCGGGCGAAAGCTACCTGTGGACGCTGAGCCAGAATGGCGTGCCCATTGAATCAACCGCTTCGGATTTCTTCTTTATTAAATGGAAACAGCCGGGACCGTATAATTTACAGCTGACAATAGCCAATGCAGAATGTCCTGCCGCTCCTATTGAACATAACCTGGCCATCAATGTAACCTTAGGTGCTTTTAGTTATCATTCGCAAATTCCAGCGAACGCAAATAGCGCACTGACGTTTGCCGACCTTGATAACGACGGTGACCAGGATTTTATCTCCAATGGAAACAAGCTGTTCGAAAACATCATGCCCGCAGGATTCCAGGAATTGCCGGCATCCCTCCCGGCTGCGAGCAATATCCAGTATGCCGATGTGGACGGCGATAACGACCTGGATCTACTCATCACCTATTATAACGCTGGATACTATGAAGTCGCGGAGCTTGAAAATCTGGGCGGACTTAGTTTTGGCGCGCCAGTAAAAGTCGCGGACAAAGGCGCCTCTCCAGTCGCTGCCTATATTGACTTTGATAACGACGGCGATCTGGACATCGCGTGGATGGGGACCTCAGGTATTGCCATCTATGAGCGACTGACCAGTGGATTTCAGCGGGTAGAAGGTTATTCAGGTATCGAGCCCGAAATACTGACAGGATCAATCGACATTATCGATTTTAACGCCGATGGACGTTCAGATATCGTCACCTCTTCGGGCGGCGTATTCGTGAATACAGGAGCAAAATCATTTGTGTCGGTAGACATTACTTATCCGGCAGCAATCACTGGAAAAGTCAAGTGGGTGGATTTAGATCAGGACGGAGACCTGGACCTGGCTCACATTCAACTCGATAATATTGCTCTGTACACGAACGATGGCAACACCTTCACCAGCTTTTACAGCATCGCAGCGCCAAACAGTGCGGCAGAATTCGTAGACATGAATGGAGATGGATGGAAAGACCTCGTCGCCGGACAGGGGCCCGTTCGGGTTTGTTTCTACGACATAAATACTCATTCGTTCTCTGCTCCCGTACAGCAATTTGATGCATGGGGAACGTTGAGGAACAATGACAGCTGGTTATCGGGTGTTGCTGATCTGAATAGCGACAAGAAAAATGACCTGATCCTCTACTGCACTGAATTTGGCAATTCGTCGCTGGTGTTCTATACGAATAATCATACGAACACAGTTACTCCGGCAACTATTCAGTCACTCACTTCAACGGTCACGGGCAACGAGGTAACGCTGGCATGGCAAGGCGATGTCAAAAGATCATTTGAGGTTATTCTTGGTACGTCTCCCGCGGCCATCGATAAAATGGCTACCCTGAGTGACCTTACATCCGGCTATCGGAAGGTGCTGCTGCCAGGAAACGCGGGCAGCAACAATTTTTATAAGGTCACTAGCCTGTCTCCGGGTACGTACTATTGGCGCGTACAGTCGGTTGATCATGCCTTCGTAGGGTCACCGTTTAGTTCCCCTTCTTCGTTTACCATTGGGGTACCTGCTTTACCTGCACCAGAGATCCTTCGCATCAATTTAGTTTCGAATGGCATCACCCTGCTTTGGAAAGATAATTCAAACACCGAAGACGGATTTATTATTGAACGATCTGACACTGATCCTGAGAGTTTTGTACAGGCAGGTAGCGTTGCTGCAGGCGTTACCAGTTTCAGTGAGAATATATCGGTGGATGCACCACGGTATTATCGGGTGAAGGCATTTAATGACAATGGCGAATCCTACTACAGCAATATTTTCAGCACTGATGACGCCATCATTTCAGCGTTCCCCTATTTCGAAAGTTTTGAAGGAATAGCAGGGCGATGGCACCAGTTGGAAGGCGATGAGGAACAAGCCATTAACGGGCTTCCTCTCCCGGGCGATTGGAAGAAGCATGGATATGTTTTTGGCGCTGCCGACGGCACGTACGCACTTCGGATAGAAAGTGCTTACCATACAGCCGGCACTGTGGCGGCCATCGAGAGTCCCAATTTTGACCTCTCTGGCATGATCAACCCCTGCCTCGTTTTTGATGTATCGGGCGAGCTGGTGGACCTGGCATCTTCCGGTGGCGGCATTTCAGTTTATGCGACCGACGATGAAGAACTTACCTGGCAATACCTGAGTGGATTCGCCAACGAAGGTGGAGGATGGTACAGACAGCAAGTGGACCTAAACGCCTACAAGTCGAATATCGCCAGGCTGAGGATCGTGGGCATATTGTCAAGGGCGACGAACCAGGCATTGTCATTTGATGATATCCGGGTGGTGGAATGTCCTACCGATCCGGGCAATCCGCTGGTAACTCAGGCAGGACCCGCTGACCTGCAGCTCAGCTGGAATCATTCTCTGAACGCAACGCGATATTTCCTGGAGCGACAAACGGACAGCGACCCGTACGTGTACATCGATACTTTGAACGCGCCCGTTAACACCTACTTAGACAGGAACCTTGCGCAGGGAAAAACCTATACTTACAGGATGTACGCCGTCAATGATGTTGGTCCGGCGTACTCGAACTATGTAACGCTAAACGCACAATATGTGACGCGGGCGCCGGTTGTTCAGGCGATTCCGAATCAGACTATGCAATCCCTGGAATCGCTTTCGGTGGAAACCCTCATAACTGATGAGACGCCCGTTACTTCACTGACCATCACCGCGAGTTCGAGCAACACGAATGTTCTTCGTTCAGGAGACATAGCGATAGAAAAGAAATCCGGTGGAATAAAGATAACGCTGGTTTCCGCAGCCGATGTCACGGGCACAACAACCATCACCATCAGCGTAAAGGACGAATATCATACCATCGAAAGTGCTTTTGTGCTAACGGTGACAGGAGACAACACGATCCCACAAATTACCTCACAAAGATCCGCCTACGCAGTCAATGAAGACGGTTTGTTTACCCTATCCACTAATCAGCTGGTTATCGTGGACGACGACCACGAGCTATCGGACATGACATTGACGGTAGCATCCGGAACGAGCTACACGGTGACGGGAAGTGTTGTTCACCCCGCCGCGAACTTCAACGGCACTTTAACAATCCCGGTGAAGGTCAATGACGGAAGCGATGACAGCAATGTCTTCAACTTCAACCTGACCGTTACCCCGGTCAACGACATTCCACAGATCATTGGTCTGAGGAGTCCTTTGACATTGCTGGAAGACACTGAGATCACGATCGATTTGGATATGTTGCTCATCGAGGATCCGGATAACGCACCCGGGGATCTGACTATTAATGTGCTCAGTGGAGAGCATTACACTTTGCTAGGAAATGTGCTGTCGCCGGAGGGCAACTTCAACGGTCCGTTGAGCATCCCGGTCGTTGTCAATGATGGGCAAGACAACAGCGAGGTCTTTACGATTACGATAGACGTGCAACCCGTCGACGATCCCCTGATCATTGAAGGAACCAATAAAACATTTGTGTCGACGAATGGTGCTCCTGTAGTTGTCGAACTGGCAGATTTGGTAGTGCTGGATGAAAATCACGAATTCCCGGCCGGCTATGATCTGGTTATCTTTGCAGCTGAGAACTATAGTGTTGAAGGAAATACTATCATCCCGTCGCCGGGATTCTCAGGCACGTTAAGCGCTTCCATTCAAGTTACCGACGGAGAGCGCACGAGTAATGTTTACAGGCTCGAGGTGACGGTGGATTTGATTACGGCTGTTGAAGAGACCCGTTCGGTGGGAGTTGAAGTGTATCCGAATCCGAATCGCGGGAAGTTTAAGTTTATACTCCCGGATAGCGGTGGTGGTGACGCCACGGTACGGATATTGGACAGCACCGGAAGCGTGCTGTACGAGGGTGAGATCTCAGGAACGTTAGCGCGGGAAGCGGACGTTCAGATTCCGGCAGGTGTGTACTTCCTGGAGGTTATGTCTGCGGGTAGCCGGAGCGTTCGCAAGTTCATTGTGCATTAAGGGAGATCGATATTGGGCTGTGAGCCCACTCCTCTTCTATCCTATCAGATGCTGCGGCGATCTATCTTCTTTTTTAGAGAGCTTGCCGGATTTGCCAAAGAGGCGCGAAGCGTTCGTGCAACAATGGTTAGTACCGACAATGCGATGATGAACGTGGCCGGCAGCAGGAAAAGCTCCGGGCCGAGTTCGATCCGGAATGCTCGGGTGTGCAACCATGTGCTTTAAGTAAGGCTTGGGCTGCTTTTTTGTGTTACGGTTTGATTTGAATCAAATTGGAGTTTAGAGAATGGGTGGGAGGCTCTGACGGCTTAGAAGAATGCTGGTCTTCTGGCGCTCTTAAAAAGTAGGAGTGAATTACAAAGCAAAAGAACGCCACAATGAATAAAATGCGAATGCCATTGATTATAATGGGCCTGGTCCTTTTGGTAATTGGTTTTGCGTTTAGATTACTGCATTGGCCAGATGTGTTGTTGGGCTTTTATTCAGGCCCAATTTTTATTATTGTCGGTTTCGTTCTGACATTTTTTAGAATGAGATCAGCTTGTAATGAAATACCTGGTAAGAAGCAGGCTTCGAGTAACCTAACTTTACTCTACACGCATATTATTCCCTTTCTCGGCGTGCCTGCTTTGATTGTATATTATTTCGCTATTGTTAAAACCAACATCCTGCTGGACTTTGGAGTGTTTCTTTGGGGTTTTCTTTTCATTTGTTGGTTATTCCTGGCACTCATTGGTATAAATCTGTTCATTGTCCTTTATGACGATAACGGCCTTCAACTGATAAGGAATGGTTCACGACGCGATATAGCGTTTAAGCATATTAAATCCATAAGTAACCCTTTCCTGATCGTTTATCAAATCGAAATGAAAACAGGCCAGAATTACCTGTTTATTCCCCATGTCCTGGAATTTATGGCTGATCCATTCTCAGATGTATCCAGCGTCAAAACATTGAAGAGGAGGATTGAAGAGCTTGGGGCGCCACAGCGATAAACACTCTATTCCTAACGATACTCACTTTAGTCCATTGCAGTATACAAGAAGATTCATCAAATGCTCCTTCTTTTCAAAATCGACGTCGTGATCATCGATGTGTATTTTTATCGCTTTCTTGTGTTCGCGAAATAGTTTAAAGACGGAAGCCTGATATCTACGCTCGACTTTGAAACCGTCCTCAATGAGGAGACCAACTATCTGCCCAAGGTAGGCAGCGATGATTTCAGAGATCGTGACTGGCATTCGTATCAAATCGCCATGGACGGTATTGTGCAGGATCTTACTGAAAATTTAGTCAGCGCGTTCAAAGCATTTATCCTGCAGATGAAGTTTCCTCTGTCCATCAATGATAAAAAGTGACGCATAATAAGCATAGCGCATTCCTCACGTTTAACTATACCGATACGTTGGAGCGTTATATTCTATTCCTGTTGATCGTATACTTTACCTTCATAAAAAAGCTGCCGAACCCGACTCAGTGTTGGTGTTAGGCCATGGTATCGATCCGGATGAATTTACCAACGAAGAGCCTCAGCCTCCTGAAGGGCGTGACAGATAAAGCGCTTGAAGAGTTGAGACAACAAATGAATGATGACTATGAATACGCGTATGAAACAGGGAAACAAGAACTCCTATCTTACTTCACACGATCATTTAAAGAAAGTGACCTGATCATCGAGGAAAACGTGACTTTCTTTCAAGGCCTTCGGTATGACTGATACTGTCGTGTGGGGTCATTCGTTAAGTGGATCAACTCTATTTTAGGAAAGTCGTTGAATCTGTTGGGAGCGAAACCGTTGGACTGTATCTTACTATAGCGGAACAGAAAAAAAATCGCACCAACAGCGTCTAAAGTGCCATGGGAATACCAGTAAATAAAATACGACTCGAAAATGGACTACTGGAAAGGCTGAGTATCAGATTTCATTTCACGAAACCATTTAGAAAGCCAACTCCGGCAGCAGCCAGCCCACCAGCCGATCACGTATAGCGATCAGATTTCTTCTTGAAATCTTTTTCGTTCAGGAACTTACATTTCGGATCATACAACTGCCCGTCTCCTAAATGCAGATTGCATCCTGTCTCTATGTTGTGCGCATGTGGTTTGGAAGGACACTGGTCTTTATCGTACCGGTGCCACCCAGATTTCTCCACCAGCTTTTACCCGCTGCTCATCCATGCGACTGGGCAGCGTTGATGGCAGTATGGCTTCATTAAAGTTACAGAAATAGATTCCAGCGGTTGGTTGAAATCATGACCTTCAAAGAGCCTCACCATGTCTTCAGCCAGTAGCTTGTGATTCGGGCTGTACGAGCCGTCTTCAGGTTCATACCCAGCTTGGCACCCAAGGTGGTTTGAAATTCCATATCATCGAGCGTATGCCTCTCGTTTCAATATCATCGCCTTGGCTTTATTATCCTCTCTGATGAACAGGTGCAGATTTTCGATCGTCTCGTCCAAGGCTATTACGTGATTAAAATGGGTGATATTCCCTATGTTTTGTCGGGATATTGGAATAAAATATGCCTTTTTCACCCTATTAAAGGTATTTTTTCATAATCCCGACACCTTGTCGGGATTACTGTCGGGATAAGCTGATCAGTGATAGTACTACAGGGTAATCCCGACATCCCTTTCAAAACTATGTCGGGATCACTATGTAACGGGTGGATGGCCCCGATCCATCCCGCTTGATAAGGTCAAGATCCACCATCTTCTTCAAATGCCGTTCTGCTTTCTTGGATCCTCCTTTAGCGTCCTTCTCAAACTTAAAATGCTCTTCATAGTCCTTGCGGGACACCACTTCTTTTGACTTGATAAACTCATAACCGGTCAACTCTTCGTCATTGAGCTGCTGCAAGGCCACGTGATGCACGGACACCCTTGGTAAAGAATCCATATCTCGAGCGAACGTGAGGGTCAGAAAAGGTTCCTGAAACGTATACTCGGGCAGCGGAAGCGCATACTTTTCGTTCATCGTTTTCAATGTCTCCATACCAAAACCCCTTTCTTCCACATAATCCATTAGACTAAACACATAGGTGATGATCGCATTGCGGCTGATGGAGGGAGCCTTAAAGGTATTGAGTTGTTCCAGCGTAATAGATGCCATAGGTACACCAGGGCTTTTCACCACGATCTTATCGTTGTCGATCTCCAGTGATGACCTTGCTCCTTCTATCGCGTAGTCCCGATGCACAAGTGCATTGACGATCGCTTCGCGCAGTACTTCGATCGGAAAATTTGGAACATCTTTCCGCTGAAAGGAACTGGTGTCTTTCGACGTTGGCAAAACTTTCCGTAGCCATTCATCCACCAAGGCCGGCACCAACACCAACGCCTGATCAAAGTCATTCACTTCTATACTACCACCACCGTAGTTTACCGATGCCTTCAGTACGGCCTGCTTATAACGGGCTCGCGGATTTTTTCCGAAGAGTAGCAAGCCCATACCGGTAGGTCGTGCGCCTACTCCTTTTTCGTCCACCGCCATGGCTCCTATCTCAACGAGGTATTTGTTGAACTCAGGAGTGTTAATCGTGTACTCGGTAAGCTTGGCCTGGCTGATGAACTTATTCAGTGCTTCGTCCGAGAAGCTTGAAACATCTGTTTGGTCTACAGGTTGCTTTAACGTAACCACTGTCTCTTTCAGCTTGGCATGTTTAGCACGGTCTTTCGCCTGTTTAAGAAATGCATCGTTCTCCTGCTCGATCACCTTTTGAAGATCACGGTCAAACATTTTAACAGTGATGCCACATTCCTCCAGATACCGAATGCCTTCACCGGCCACAGTCGGATCGGGATCTTCAATACCTATATACATGGTTTTGATACGCGCATTTGACACTCGTCTGCAACACCCCTTCTTAGGCAGGTTTCTTTCCACACATGGTTCCAGGGTACCAAACAAGATACACTCGTCCAGCTTATCACCGATGCCCTTGCGTTCGATCAGTGTGTACTCGGCATGATCGCCTTCTCTCAGCTCACCACGAAAAGCTGCCTTCGTAGTTCCATCCGGGAAAACCAGCACTGCACCTACTTTAGGACTCACCTTCCCATCCTTGCGCACTTCGGCGATAGAATCCTTCATCACATCTATTGCCAACTGCATATATTTTCGCTTATCGAATTCGGGTATTGCCTTGGCCATCGGTTAAATAATTTGGGGTGAACAGGTAACTACTCAGGTTTAATAATGATATCTGCTATATGCTCAAGTAATTTAAGTAAACGAGTTCATATTATCGAGATAGAAGTACTCCAAAATGGAGGGGCGTAAATTTATCCACGCTCCTTTTATTAAACATGAGATTGAAGATTTCACAATGCACCAAATAGGTAACACCTTTGAGCTATTTAGAACTACACATTCAAAACATTTTCTTAGGGCAAACACTATGGAGTGCTATACACTTGTTTCAGCGTATCCACCCGACCAAGTACGTTGCTAGATTTTTGCGGTGGAACTTGGCAATAGTTACCGGAATCTTTGACGTATTGTTCACTTGAATTTGGATACCTAGCCGACTCAAGAATTGCTCGCTATCAGGTGTTTTTCTACTGAAGCCAAAAGTTCGTATCGTAAGTTTGATTTTTAGCCTTACGCGTTCTGTCCGGCGCTTGTGTATCGATTAGCTGCATAAGAGATTAAAGCGACGATCACCCCTGAAGTAAAAACAAACAGCGTTTGATTCTTGTTAACCCAATCAGTAAAGGCTATCCGCCACATTAGCCCAGCTTTGCAATCAGGTAATTTGTGAAAGAGCTGCAACTAACGAGCATGTATCGGGCCTCATCGAGTGTAAGGTTTCCTTCGTCGGTCAATCCCGATCAATGCCTAATTCCGTTGGCATCACTCGTGTATGCATACAGTTTATCGTACGCCTTGGCGAGTGCAGGGTGAAGTTTGTTCTCCTTTTCCAACAATCTCATTACATCGGAAAGCATTGCCTTCGAATTTCCAGTCAGAATTTTGCAAAGAGATTCAACCGCACTTATTGATTCCTTAATTGACTTGCCGGTCGCTCATCAGCCTTAAGGCCTTTGCTAAATGCTCACTCACAGGCGCGAACTTGTCGGGCGAGTCTAGCGCGTTTTGAATTGAATCAATTTCTTGCTCAGACGTTATGTCCACCACCAAGCCGTCAATTAGGCGATAAGCGGCGCGATGCTTTGCAAAAACTTCATTTAAAGCGTTAGACAACGGTATTTTATATCTAGCGACGTTTTCATTACCAATAAGATACTCGACAGTGTCGTACATTTCATAGTATGGCGATTGTAAAATATCATCCTTAATTAGGTCGGGAATGTCGTCAGCTTGGCCATTGGGATATCATCTATTGCGAACTTTTGCCACGTCCAGATAGTTCGACCGAGCTAACTAGGTCCAAAGCCCCATTCTAAGGTCTTTGTCTGCATCATCCTTTTGTATGGTCGACTTTACCGGCTTTAAGCCCTTTCTTTGGGAGAAGGTTGACATGGACAAGGGCAAAACAGGTTCGCATTAGGGTTCGCAATCAACACAAACAAAAATGCAACCAGCTGACGATCAACTGATTGCAATAAATCTTCGTAGTCCGTACGGGAATCGAACCCGTGTTACCAGAATGAAAATCTGGTGTCCTAACCCCTAGACGAACGGACCATCTAAAACCTCCATTTCAGCCTCCCCGAAGGGCATCTCCAAAACGAGGACGCAAATATAGATCCCACCGGATTAATTGCAAATTATTTGCAAACCTGTGCGGTAAAATTTTGCGATTCACCCCCGCAAATCCGTTGGTTTTAGCAGCCAGGCTGTTATTTTTGGCATCTCTTTAAAAATTTAACCAGACATCACAATGACGAAAGTAGGAATTAACGGTTTCGGACGCATTGGTAGACTCGCGTTCAGAGCCGCCATTGACCGTAAGGACATTGAAATTGTCGGTATCAACGACCTCGTTGACCCCGAGTACATGGCCTACATGCTGAAGTACGACTCTACTCACGGCAGATTTAATGGAACAGTATCCTCTGAACCAGGCGCCCTCATCGTAAACGGAAAGAAAATCCGTGTCACGGCAGAAAAAGATCCCGCCAACCTGAAGTGGAATGAAGTAGGAGCCGAAATCGTCATCGAATCAACCGGACTCTTCCTCACCCAAGCCGATGGACAAAAGCACATCACGGCCGGCGCCAAGAAGGTCGTGTTCTCCGCTCCTGCCAAAGACGATACCCCTACCTTCGTAATGGGTGTCAACGACAAGAAACTCACCGCGCAGCATACCATCGTTTCGAACGCGTCGTGTACAACCAACTGCCTCGCGCCTATCGCCAAGGTTCTCAATGACAAGTTCGGAATCTCCGAAGGACTCATGAGCACGATCCACGCGGTTACCGCTACGCAAAAGACCGTCGACAGCCCCTCCTTAAAAGACTGGAGAGGTGGCCGCGGTGCTTACCAAAACATCATCCCTTCTTCAACAGGTGCCGCCAAAGCGGTATCGCTGGTGATCCCCGAACTGAAAGGCAAGCTGACGGGTATGTCGTTCCGCGTTCCCGTGGCCGACGTATCGGTGGTTGACCTTACCGTGCGCCTGGAAAAACCTGCCTCTTACGAGGACATCAAGAAGGCCATGAAGGACGCTTCTGAAGGCGACCTCAAAGGCATTCTCGGTTATACCGAAGACGATGTGGTGTCAACCGATTTCCTCGGTGATGCACGCACGTCGATCTTCGACGCGAAAGCCGGTATCGCCCTGAACAACAACTTTGTAAAGGTGGTTGCCTGGTACGATAACGAGTGGGGTTACTCCAACAAACTCGTTGACCTGGTGTCGGCGCTTAGCAAATTGTAATATTTGTTGATCTGTTAATTGTTGATTGATTAGCGAGCTTATAGTCATCTGAACCATAAGTACTTAACAAAAAAGGCTGTTCCGGTCATCCGGGATAGCCTTTTTTCGTTCTATATTAGTGTATAGAGGTTTGTCCGGTTTGGTTTTGATTCCGCAAGTCGTGGTTGAGGCCTGGAGACGCAACTCTTTTTACTCTGGGAAGGCCCCGGCTGGTTTCTCTCACCAGCATTTCCGTATTAACGGCGTAGAATTAATTTCAAACCTGGCCCGCCCGCCCCGTCGGGGGTTGGACCCCAGGGGAACAGCGTTTAGTTATTAGCCAATTCGAATCCGTGAAGAGTTACTACGCCATATTGGGGATCGATCCACAGGCTGATGGGACTGCGGTACGCACGGCCTACAAGCGCCTGGCCATGGCCTACCATCCCGACCATAACCCGGGCAACCGGGAGGCCGAGGAGCTTTTCAAGCAGGTGAACGAGGCCTATCAAACGCTGTCCAATCCCACAAAACGGGCAGCGTATGACTCGGTTATGTATCCTCAATACATTCTGCCGCTGTACTTCGATTACGAGCGCCCTCGCCGCAACCTTCGACGCCCACCAAAGCCTCAACCGTATTATCGCGTCGACCGGGAGTATTTCAAAATGCAGGCGCTCTCCCTTCTGGCCTTCATAGCGCTGGCCGGCTTTTGTTTCGTGCTCATGAGTTCGATTCACTATGTAGTGGAACAGCGACAGGAGCGCGCGTACCAGAAAGAGACCACCGAACTGCACCATGCCGGCTCCCTTTTCGCCACCGGGCGCTTCGACGATGCCTTCACTACCGTGCGCCAGCTCACTGAAAAGTCGCCGCTCGAGTATCGCCTTCGGGAAGCATTCGACAGTCTCGCTCATGAACTGCGCGAACTGGCCGATGCCCGGTTCGACGACCGTGACTATCAACAGGCAGCAACCCTTTACCAGATCCTCGGACGGCACGAAGACCCGGCCTCTATCGAAACGCTCCGTAAGATTGCCATGAGTCAATATTATATAGGTGACTATGAAAAGTCGCTGGCAGCCATGAAAGAGCTGCACAAGCAGTATCCGGAAAATCCGGAACTGGTTTATAGTATTGCTTTAATGAATCTTGATAAGATTCAGAATATCAACGAGGCAATGCAATACTTCGAAATTGGAAAATCGCTCTATCACCGGCGCATTCAAGAAACGTACGGCATCTCCTTTGCCAACCTCTTCAATCCTGAAGGGGTGGCTGAATTGTACTTTGGTGTTCTGCAGGGCAGCGCCCGTTGCAATATCCTGTTGAGCAAGTTTGACGATGCCGTGAAGGACTGTGATGACGCGGCCCGCATTCGTCCCGATGCCGGCGACACGTACCGGCTACGCGCACTGGCCAATGCACGCCGCCGTAAGATGGATACGGTGTGCCGTGACCTCGCCCGTGCTCGTCGTCTGGGAGCGAAAGACCTGGAAGGCCTCGAAAAGGAATTTTGTATGTGAGAGAATTGACAATTAAAAATTGTCAATTGTCAATTCTGCTACCTGGCGACCTCGCCGGCACAATGGCCGAAATCCGATCGCTCCGAAGCGGCAATCGACCAGTACTGAACATTCGACTGCATTAAATGACGGCAAAGCCTTACTTTTACCAGCCTTTGTCGGACACGTCCGGAAGGCAGAGTTATAACATTGACAAAGAACCCTTTAACCAGATACTATGGCAGCATTAAGAGATGATCAGATCCGGTCCATTCAGAAGAGTTACTTCAACATCCTCGCCCTCTTCCTGGGAGGCGATGTTATCGAAAGTCGCTTCCTTCGGTGCCTTCTCAAGTGGGGTTTTCAATTGAAGCTCTCGACGGAGGATCTGAAGAATGCCGACGTCGATATTTCCCACCTCAGCTTCACCAGCATCGGCGACAAGGTCGATAAGCTCGAAGCCATCTATCACCTGGTGTACATGATCTACCTCGACGAAGTAGTAGAAGACATCGAGCTGGAGGTAGCCACGATCTATGCGGGCAAACTCGGATTTAAGGCGGGCATCGTAGCCGAGCTCTTCAAATCCATTGCCACCGAGACCTTCGACGAATCCAACAACCGAAACGTGCGAAAAGAGGTTATAGATTTTCTTAACCTGTATGAGGTTTAATAACTGAAAATCATCATATTAGCACCATGTATTGAAAGTCACCCTCAAATTCAATACATGGAACAAATGGTGTTGCACCTCACTTTTCGCATCATCTTTTCATTTTTAGTACTCGTCACATCAGCGGGTACCGGCTGCGTTGCTCAACAGCAACACACAGATATTCACGCATTTATTGATAACTGGCACAAGGCGGCCGCCGATGCTAAGGCCGATACATTCTTTGGCGCGATGGCGGACGACTGCCTGTACATTGGCACCGACAAGACGGAGCGATGGACCAAAAAACAGTTCGAAAACTTCGCTAAACCCTATTTCGACAAAGGCAAGGCCTGGGATTTCAAACCCTATGACCGTGACCTCCATGTAACGTCGGACGGAAAAAGTGCATGGTTCTCCGAACTTCTGACCACCTGGATGGGCGTGTGCCGGGGGTCCGGGATTCTGACCAAAGTAAATGACCGATGGGTACTGAACCAGTACCATCTGTCCGTGACCGTCCCTAATGACCTCATCAGGGATTTCATCACGCTCGTAGAGAATTTTGAACGGAAGGACAAGCCATAGATTTTTTGGCACCCTTCCCATTTTGATAAAAATGGGGCGACGGAAGTATCAAAGCTTCTAAGCTACCAACGTATGATTTGGCTTTAGTTTCGGTGGAAGAGTAGTGCTTCCATTGACGATTTTTGTTTCATACAACGGCAACTTTTATGACTTATCCAAGAGCAACTACATCAAACTCCAAGGCCTCGACGCGCCTCAGGCAAGTACTGGTACTCGTGTCGACAATCGTGGTAGGCATGTTAGTATCAGTCTTCGTTAACGCGTAATTACTTTCAAGGTTTGACATAAGTTTTTACTAAACACAGTCCCGATCAAATCGGGGCACCCCAATTCTGTAGTCTTCTAAAACCAGAAGGGCTGGTTGCCGTTGACTGCAGAAACAACCTGGTTAGTTTTTAGCCCCGACCCGTCGGGGCTTTTTTTTAATTCATTCCAGCTCTTTCTAGCTTTATGGCATGGACTTAACCGCCGAAAGCTTCCTTACCTACCTCGCTCAAACCACCGACTCCCCCTACCTCATCAGCATTGCCAGAGCCGAAGGACTGTACCTGTACAGCCCCGACAACAAGCGTTATGCTGACATGATCTCTGGCATCGGCGTGAGTAGCGTCGGGCATAGGCATCCCCATATTCTGGAGGCTATCAGGCGGCAACTCGACCAGCATCTGCATGTGATGGTCTACGGAGAGTTCATCCAGTCCACGCCGAACCTGCTGGCCAAAAAGCTCACGTCGAAATTGCCTGCCTCCCTCAACTGCTGCTACTTCGTGAACTCGGGCACGGAAGCCAACGAAGGAGCCCTCAAGCTGGCCAAGCGCCATACCGGACGCACGGGCATCGTTTCCTTCCGGAACTCCTATCACGGCAGCACGCACGGGTCGATGAGCGTTTCGGGCAATGAAGTAAAAAAGGCAGCTTTCAGACCCCTGCTTCCGGACGTTACGTTCATCAACTTTAATGTTGAAGAGGAACTCGTGAGCATCACCGAAAGGACCGCCTGCGTAATCGTGGAAACCATCCAGGGTGACGCCGGCGTGCGCATCCCTTCAGGGCGGTTCATGAAAGCCCTGCGCAAGCGCTGCGATGATACAGGCACGCTGCTCATCCTGGACGAGATCCAATGCGGCATGGGCCGGACCGGCACGCTCTTCGCATTCGAACAGTTTGACATCGTTCCGGATATCCTCACCGTTGCCAAGGCCTTTGGTGGCGGACTGCCCATTGGCTGCTTCGTGGCCGACCGCCGGATCATGAAGGATTTTACGCACGATCCCATGCTCGGACACATTACTACTTTCGGTGGCAATCCCGTGTGCTGTGCTTCTGCCCTGGCTGCGCTCGAGGTAATTGAAAACGAAAAACTGCTCGATCAGGTGGAAGCCAAAGGACAGTACCTCGAATCGTTGCTGGTTCACACGGCGATCAAAGAAATCCGCCGCATCGGTCTTCTGTTTGCTATAGACTTCGAATCTGCCGAACAGGTGTCGCGCATTGTGGAAGAAGGAAAGAAGCTTGGTGTTATTTGCTATTGGTTTCTTTCACATCCCTACTCCTTCCGGATCGCTCCGCCACTAACGATCACGCGCGATGAAATCAAAGAATCAGTGGTTCTGATTTTACAGGCAATCGATAATGCGTACCTTCGGTCATGAACACTGACCAACCGGCTGACAGGCTGGACTACATTTACAAGCTGTTGGTTGTAGTTGCCCTCCTGATAACGGCCACCATCCTGGCTGCCGACATTGTTATTCCGATGGCCTTCGCCGCGTTTCTTTCTGTCGTGATTCTACCCGCGATCAAGCGCATGGAGAAACGTAAAATTGGTACCGCGCTTTCGATCACGATCGTTTTGTTTGTTACCATCGTTGTGATGGGATTGCTGATGTGGCTCGTGGTCAACCAGGTAGTGTCCCTGATCAATGATCTCCCCAATCTGCAGGTGCGCTTTGAGCGTTCTCTCGATGCGTTCAGCACTATGTTGCTCAGTGACTTTGGCATCAGTACGATCGAACAGAAGAACCTGCTGGGAGAGTTCATGCGCACGATAAGCTTCTACCTCGGTGATGTCTTGCTTACCACCACGAATGCCCTATCTACCTTGATACAAATACCTATATACATATTCTTATTCCTGATCTATCGTCATAAGTTCAAACAGTTCTTTATGTCTCTCGCGCCGAAATACGAGGAACTGGGATGGCATCGCGACGTCGAGCGCGTGGTGGGTGGCTACATTACGGGACTCACACTGGTGACTTTGATCATTGCCGTGCTCAATTGCATTGGCCTGCTGGCCCTGGGAATCGATCACGCGATTTTTTTCGGGATCCTATCGGGCGCGCTGACGATAATTCCTTATGTGGGTATCATTATTGGCGCATTATTTCCGATCATCATGGCGCTTATCACGAAGGATAGCGCCTGGTACGCGTTGGGCGTGGTGATCGTATTCCTGGTGGTGCAGTTCCTCGAAGGCAATTTCATTACGCCGCGCATTACGGGATCGAAGGTGAGCATCAATGCACTGGCTGCCATTATAGCCTTGCTGATTGGCGGTAAAATTTTGGGCATTCCAGGCATGATACTCGCAGTTCCGGCGATCGGGGTGCTAAAGATTGTGTTGTCGCACAACGAGCGGCTCAAGCCGTTAGTGATTTTGCTGGAGGATCAACCTGTGGAACCCGAAGTTCCTCGACCGCTGCCCAATCCGATAGAAGTCGATCCGAAGTGAATGAATTACTGACTTAGGTCGTTCCTGAGTCATCAGACTGATCCTGCCAATACCATCGCGCCTGCGCCAAAGATGACAACATCCATGAAAAAATGTATCAACAGCGTCCAGCCCAGACTTTTAGTCTCGATAACGGATTTGGCAAGTAACCATCCCAAGGTACCCGTAATGATAACGCCGAAAACTCCACTCGGTGTTCCGCGTACGTGACCGAAGCCGAATATCACGGCTGATATCCAGCATATTGTCGTGGACGGCAGTTTGCCAGATAGACCAGCAACGAGAATGAACCTGCTCAGGATCTCCTCTGTCCACGCATTCGTAGCGGCAAATATCAACACCAGTGGCAGGAGCAAAAAGAATGTTTCATTCACCGTTCCGTTGTTTGCCGTGACATTAAACGACATCATGGCAATCGCGCCAAGCGAAAAGATGATCAGCAATGCAGGACCTAGCATCGCCCAGGTCGACGCAGCATCATCTGGCGAACTTAGCCTGAACCTGAACCTGAAAAATATTCGAAATGCAGCATGGTCGAATACAAACAAAGCCAGCATTCCTGCGAGAGACACGATCACTCCGCAGAGCTGCATAGTAAAGGTGAAGTTTACCAGTTTGAACCTGGAAATTTCGACCAGCGGCAGGTACCCTTCCTGCAACAAATAACCCAGGTAGGCCACCATCAAAAGGCCAAGCGCACTTACTGCGATCGGCAGTAACAATCCCCAGGTGGACGGCGTTTGAAATGGGCTCGAAATATCGGTACTGGATGTTGGCATCAAGGTGATAACTTCATAACGTATTACCGGGTAGCGGCGTTGCGGGTCAGGCGGAAGCAACGCTAATTTCCTGTTCACGCGCCAGCTACCTGAACACGAATGCCCGCCCATTTTCAGCCGGCATCGTTTTGTGATTAGAAAAAATGCAGCCATCATTGTTGTGGGGGTCGATCTGTGGTAACTGGTTTTATGCAGTTAGCGTCAATCCGATGATCAAACATTTTATTTTCATCATCCTGTCCACTGGAGCACTGACACTAGGTCTGTTCCGTCCCTACATGCCTGGGGATTATGACAGCTTTGCAGCGGGGTTGTCTACGATCATTCAGCTCGTAACGTTCGCGTCGCTGCTCCTTGTTCCAATGGGCATTTGCTGGTGGTCACTTGATCGAATTCGACGGCGTCAAAATGTACCAGCCGGTCACGGCATCGCCTTCCTTAAAGCAATGTGGGTTATTTCTGTCACCATCACTGCGGCCGCTGCAGTCGGCGCACTGGGCACACATAACATCAGCATCGCCGTCGTCATTCTGGCACTGGCAATCTTTCTAATGATACGACATGGGGCCGCGATCAAAAGGTTAAGAAGTCAGCCGGCGAAAATTCTGAGCCCGATGCCATACTACCTGATCTTCATTCCGCTAGCCACATTTCTCATCCGGTTCACCTGGCTCCATGAGGCTAAAGTGCGCAGCACGGATCGCGCAATCCGGCAGAGCGAGCAATTCATTCATGATATTGAAGCCTATAAAAAAGCGACTGGCCACCTTCCCATGTCTATTGAATCAACGATCGACGACTATCGCCCATCCGTAGCAGGAATCAGCGGCCTTCGCTATGAAGTAAGCGGAACGGGGTATAATGTTTACTTCGAGCAGTTTTCAGACCGATTGGGTACACAAGAAATAGTCATGTATAACGCATTAGGCGGACATGAGATGACTACGCACAATCAAGACTTGCTGCGCGAGAGTCCGGAACAAATAATAAGAGGATATTACGAAGTAGAAGTACTGTCAGACACGGGTTGGAAGATCTTTCTGTTTGACTGAGCGAGGGCCTGAATCGGGCGAACATCAAGGACCTCAGGTTAACTTTTCTATCACCAGGTTATGATTGGTGTATATGCAAATATCCGCCGCGATGTTTAGGCTCTCACGTACGATCTCTTCTGCGGACAAATGGGGCGCGTGCTTCCTGAGCGCCAACGCAGCCGACTGCGCATACATCGCGCCCGAACCGATGGCGGCAACCTGATTGTCCGGTTCGAGTACGTCGCCCGTTCCTGACAATACCAGAATTTCGTCTTTGTTCGCCGTGATCATCATGGCTTCCAGCCGGCGCAGGAACCGATCCATCCGCCAGTCCTTTGCCAACTCTATGGCTGCACGCTTCATGTTGCCACCATAGCTGTTGAGCTTTTCCTCGAACCGCTCGATGAGCGTAAACGCATCGGCCGTGGAGCCGGCAAATCCGGCCAGTATTTTGCCGTCGGCAAGCTTACGGATCTTACGGACGTTGCTCTTGGCCACGTAGTTGCCCATGGTAGCCTGGCCGTCGCCGCCAATGGCGAGTTGGCCGTTGTGAAGAACTGCAAGTATGGTAGTTGCGTGAATCTTTTCCATGTCAGAGACTGTTTGCGGGTTTGAGTCTAAAGAGCGAAATCCATTTACACGCAGTGACCGCTAAGGAGCAGAGGATCGCTGCTCCTCTGCGTGCGCTGCGTTTAAATGGATTTCCTTTGCGCCGCTGTTACCAGCAGGTGCATTGTTTTTTGTATGGTGCGCGAATTAAATCAGTATTCTGACCGGATCTTCAAGCAGTCCCTTCAGCGTCTTGAGGAACGCCGATCCCACGGCTCCATCCACGGCGCGGTGATCGCATGACATCGTCACCTTCATGATGTTGCCAACTACCAGCTGACCGTTCTTCACGATGGCCGTTTCCTTGATGCCACCAACGGCCAGGATACACGCATCAGGAGGATTAATGATCGCCGTGAACTCTTCAATTCCAAACATACCGAGATTAGAGATCGTAAACGTACTTCCCTCCCAATCGGACGGCTGCAACTTTTTGTCGTGCGCCTTTTGTGCCAGCACTTTCACTTCCTGCGCGATGTGCGACAGCGACTTGTTGTCGGCAAAACGCACCACCGGCACGAGCAGACCATCCTTCACCGCTACAGCAACGCCTATGTGCACGTGGTGATTCTTGCGCATTTTATCGCCCAGCCAGCTCACGTTTACATCAGGATGCTGACGCAACGCTGCGGCTACCGCCTTAATCACCATGTCGTTGAAAGAGATCTTCACCGGACTGACCTCGTTGATGCTCTTGCGGGCCTCAACGGACTTATCCATGTTGATTTCCATCGTGAGATAGAAGTGCGGCGCGCTGAACTTGCTCTCCGCGAGTCTGCGCGCGATCACCTTGCGCATTTGTGACACGGGAACGTCCTCGAAGCTTTCTTGTCCCACGACCTGAGGCAGTGAAATCGCCGGTGCCGCAGCACCCTCTTTCTTCGTTGCCGGAGCAGCACTGGGCTTGAAGTTCTCTACGTCCTTTTTCGTGATGCGGCCGTAGTCGCCGGAGCCCTCGATCTGTCCAATGTCAAATCCTTTATCTTTTGCCAGCTTCTTGGCCAGCGGCGAAGCTTTGACTCTTCCGTTCGCCGATGCGTGCGCCGAGGATTCTTCCTGCGCAGCGGGTGTCGCTTCTGCCTTTTTTTCTTCCGGTTTTGCAGCCGGTGCAGCGCCTCCACTATCCTTGGATTCGTGCGCCTTCAGCAAGGTCTTCCAGTCGGCGTCCTTCTCACCAATAATGGCAAGCACGCCATTCACAGGCACGGACTTCCCCGCCTCTGCACCCATATACAACAAGGTACCCGTGTTGTACGATTCGTACTCCATGGTGGCCTTGTCCGTTTCTATTTCCGCCAGTAACTCGTTGGTTTTCACAGGGTCGCCCACCTTCTTGGCCCACGACGCGATCACCCCTTCAAGCATCGTGTCACTCATCTTCGGCATCAGCACGATTTCGGCCTTGATTCCCGAGGTATCAATGGCAGCGGCAGCCTCCTTTTTGGGCTCCTCGGCTTTTTTCTCGTCAGTTTTCTTCTCGTCAGCCTTCTTCGGCTCTTCAGCCTTCCCACCCGATGCTGCCGCGTTTGACGCGCCGGAAAGCAACGCCGAATAGTCCTCTCCCTTGTTTCCGACAATGGCCAGCACATCGTTGACCTTTACAGCCTGGCCTTCAGGCACTCCGAGGTACAAAACCGTTCCTGAATTGAACGACTCATAATCCATCGTTGCCTTGTCCGTTTCAATCTCGGCCATTAATTCTCCCGACTTCACCGTATCGCCCACCTTCTTATGCCACTTGGCGACCACACCTTCGGTCATGGTGTCGCTCATCTTCGGCATGCGTATGATCTCTGCCATTTGTCTGTTATTGTTTAACTAGGTCTAAAAGACTTAAGACGCCAAAAATAGTCTTAAATAGTCCGAATTTCAAGCCCGTTTAGAAACCGATATTCCCGATAAAAAATTCGAAAACCATCCCGCTGGAATTGTATGTGTTCTCCAGCCGATAGGTCGATCGAACGCCCACCTCGGCCCGCGGCAAAAGGCGAAAAATATTAAAGTCAACCGTAGCCTCAACGCCAAGCGATTGATAGGTGGCGTCGCTCGGTGACCCGTACACAACCCCGTTCTTGAAATCGTAGTAATATTGAAAACCTTCGCCCCTGCCAAAGTCATAGAACAAATTGGCCTTGATGCGTTGTATGTTCAGGATGGGGCCGAGCGCAATGTCGGGATACCACAAGGGCAGTGCATAATTTAACTGAGCTGTGGTGAAGATGGCATCTGTGGGATAATTGTGACCCCTTGGCTTTGGGATCCGGTTGCGGAAGGTATAGATGTCCTCTTGATAACCATCAAGATTATTTTGATAGGCAAGACGCGTATAAAAAACATGATGCCTGGCCAGGCCGGGAAAGTAGAAGGCTGCCCGCGCGGCAAACTGGCTGGCCCTGAAGTCTCCCTCAAAGGGTGTGGATAAAAAATCAATGTCCAGTGTCTGTCCCCACCGATACAGGAAGTCGCGCTCGCTCCGCTTCAGTAAATTGCTGAACGAAAGGTTAAAACGGTTATACAGCAAGTCGCCGTTGTTGAGTTGGTCTTTATACATGTACGCCAACGTGTCATTGACAAGCGTAATGCGCTGATCGTCCTGGTAGATAACCTCGCCATCCCGCGTAACGGTATTTTTGAATGAGGTGGTGTGGGAAAGTCCCACGGCATCGCCTATCGTGAGCGAGCGGTTGTATTTCGATCGGGTGAGCAGAAACGGAAGGCGCAGGCCCGCTTCAACGGTAGTTTCTTTCCATTCGAACTTTGCCTCGTTGCCGAAGGAAGATTCTGTGTTGGTACGGTCGCCGTAGGTAAATCCCACATCGATGATGGGATAAAGGCCCTGATAGCTCAATCCTCCTTTCCATCCCGACGTCTCCTCGTTGACGTCGTAGAAATAGCCGGCATTGAATTCCAGGGTACTTAACAAATCACGCGAGAAAATTCCCGCATTGATCTGTACCAGGTCGTTGCTCACATACGGCCCCCAGGTATACGGATTCACCACGCCGGAAATCTTGTGATAGCGCGCAACGGGATACTTCTGCTGTGGCGTGCCCGACCAAAAACCCGCACCGTGTTCCTGATCAACGAGTGTTTGCGACAGGCTCCCCTTCTTCTCCACGGGCGCCACGAACGGTTTCCAGGTGGCAGGATCAAAAGGCACGCGTACAACATCCAGACCGTCGCGTGTCTGTTCGTTGTAGTAAATCCATTTCCCGTCCGGTGATACGGTTGGGCTATAGGCGCCGTATTTGCTGGACGTTACCTGCCAGCGCGCGCCGCTCGTCAGGTGTATGGCGTAGAGGTTATCAATTCCTGATATGGGCGACGCCAGCAACAGGTATTCGCCGGATACGAACGGATGTCCAATATTTTCGACGCTCTCCGGCAGAAGATCACGACTGGTCGAAGAGGCAACGTCCAGTAGCGCTACCGTTTTAACGCCCGGGCGTCCTTTGAGCACAACGATAGACTTGCCGTCGGGAGTCCACCGAGGCATGGAGAAGAAATCGTTGTTCGGATTCGGAAAGGCCTTTAACTCACGCGCGGTCGCCACGTCCAACAGCACCACCTCATGTTGATACTCATGGCTTGACCGGATGGCAACTACGGTCTGGCCGTCGGGAGAAAGAGCCGGGGCACTCAACCTGCCCTGCGCGCTGCCGATGATCGACATAAGGCCAGCTGACACGTCGTAGACCTTGATGCGCGAGAAGGTTTTTACGCGCCAACGCGGATCGAAACCATACTCTGCCCAGGCAATCTTGCCGGCGGTAGCCGACAGCATACCGGCGTCGTTCACATAGCCGGGCACAAACACACGCTTTGGACTCCCTTTGCCCAACAGCACAAACTGTTCGATGTCGCCGATGCCTTCTTTCATCGCAATGACGGAGCCGTCGCCGAGCGGCTGCGGATATTTGAAATCTGTGTATGCTTTGCTCCGGTTAGCCGAAATCGTCTCGAATGAGGTCAGCTGAAGTTTGTCGATCTCCGCCTGCCATTCCTGTTTCAGCTCGGCTGCCATGTCATTAAATACACCCGTTACATAGCGACCCGTCTCGCGATGCAGCGCATTGGAAAAAGTGAATGGCATGATCGGCATTCCCCAGGCACGATTGGTCACCTTGTTCCAGATCTCGGGATCGCCCGTCTTCCGGCGCAGATAGCTCACCATATGATAACCCAGCACATAGTGGTCGGGGATGTTGTGCTTGTACGACCGCAGATATTGTTTATGATAATTGAAAGTGCGGCCCTCCAGCAGATTGGTCCGGAACAGCAGGTCGAATCGTGGAATCTTTCCCCGGCCCGACGGCGTGAAAGCGGTTTCCGTTGCCACGGCATCGCCCTCCCACAGCCATTGTGGCGCAGCTATGTGCGACATGCCGACAAACGTGGTTCCCCCAAATAAGAAGTAAATGAACTTGTTCAGCCCGCGCGTGGCCTGCTTGTATTGAACGACGTGGCGGTATTCGTGTGACGCCAGCATGTCGAGCCAGTCATTGGTGCCCAGAAAATTATAATCCTGTGCAGGCATCGTGTAGAATTCCGACCGACGCGGCAGATAAGAAACGAAGCCGTTCGACTGCGAAGATTGATTCTGAAGTATGATCGAGATCTTTCCAGGAGTCTCTCCCATCGTTCGTGCCTCGGGCTCGTGAATATGTTCCAGCGTATTGGCAACCCGTTGTGCCTGGCCTTCGAATCCCTTTGGAAACAATACCCGGAAATGCGGGGTCTTGATCTGATTCCACTTTAAAAACGTGGGATTGTTCTCAAGGACCGACTGTGCGGCGGCGCCGATGGCGAGGCAAGAAACAATGACACCGGTCAGAAGCGCTTTCATCCGTCCCTGTTTGGGTCTGGAAATATGTACTTCTGGCCGGTGAAATGCAACTAACAGCCCCTTCTTTACTTTTAATGACTGATCCGGTGAACGAGTGCGGAAGGGATAGGACAAGTTCCGATGAGATCCGGTTATTCCTTCACAACGATCTCTTTCATATTCAAAGCGCTGGCCTGGAAATATCCCAGTGCTCCGTTAGTGAGATTGGACCTGGAGTTGGATGGAGGCTGCCCGAAGAGTCCGCCATCATTGTTAAGCAGTTGTTGCAAGTCGTTATAGAAAACGTAGGCCTCCCGGGAGATGCTATACATTTCGACACGCGCGAGGTCGCCGGGAGCATAGAACACCGGCGAAGGAACACCGTCGATGTTTTCACCGAGCAATTCATCATCTGCGTAGTAGATGTCCGTATCGAAGTCGAAAGTAAGTGAGTCATTCCGGTAGAATTTGAACAGGTAATAGTCTGTTGTGTTTTGTGGTTCCTTCGCAAACATCAACACCTCGTAAAACTTGCCGACCTTGTCCGGATCGTCCTGTTCATCCTCATTAATTTGGGAACTTAACGAATCGATCTTCGTAACGGGTGTTAACAGATCATTGGCTTCATAGAGTTGCTCATCCACCTGCACCGAAAGATGGTAGGCTCTGCCCACCGTACCCACAAAAGGATTAGCCGGACGGTAATAACCGGCAGAATCTGCATCACCACCGGGATTGTGAATGAAATCATAGGTATTGCCGGCATCATCGGAAACGAAGATAGAGGCATTCTCAACGCGCGGTGATGCGCCGGTTTCATAGAATCCGGACGACCGGGTAACTTTTACATATTGATAGCCGGGTTGATTGGTCACCTGACCTTCAATGATCACGCGCGGTTGGTTTTGGGAAATGTCGAGGATCACCGTCTTTTCACAGGCAATCAGTGAAAATACAGCGACCAGTAAGAGTATGAATGCGTTTGCTTGCATGTCGTCAGAATTTGAAGTTGTAAGTAATAGAAGGCAGGATAGGGAACAGGTAGATCATTCGTGCCTCCTTCGTGCGGCCATCGCCGATTACGTCACCGTCGTCATTCTTGGTGGTGCGGGTGTAGATCGTGAATGGATTCGCGCGGTTGTACGCATTGTATACCGACAGCACCCATTGTCCCCGCCATTTTTTGCCTGGTTTCGGGCGACGGTTGTAAGTGGCTGAAAGGTCAAGCCTGTGGTAAGCCGGCAGCCGGTAGCCATTCCGTTCGGTGATGACGTCGGGATTATAATTCTGGTATTCAAACTTTGCCGTGGGAACCGTGGTGGGACGTCCGGTGCTGTAGGTGAAGGTGGCACCAAAGCTCCATTGCGGGCTAAGATCGTACGCTGCCTGAATATTAACCACGTGACGACGGTCGTAGTTGGCGGGAAAGGTCCTGTCCAGGTTCACGCCTTTAATCTTGCGCAGGGTCTTGGACCACGTATAACCAACGGATCCGGTAAGCTTACCCTCGCGGCGGGCCAACAGGAACTCCGCTCCGTAAGACCACGATCTGCCCTGGCGATACTCGGTCGGCAAATCCTCATTGAAGAATATCTCGGCGTTATCGGCAAAATCAGTGACGTTGCTGATGTTCTTGTAATAGGTCTCAACGGAGAGCTCATAGACGTTGTCTCCAAAATTCCGGAAATAACCCGCAGCAATCTGGTCGGCAATCTGTGGCTTAAGGTAGTAGCCGCTCGGGTTCCACGTATTAAATGGTACAGGTACTGTTCCTGCAGCAATGAGGTGCGTATTTTGAACCATGCGATTATAGGACAGTTTAACTGATTGTCCCTGACCGATGATATAACGTATGCCTACACGCGGCTCAAGGTTGACGTAGGTTTTGATGTTGTCCAATGCCCCGTATTGCAACGTGTCGCTTCTTTCAACATTGATGTTATCCTTCGGGTTCTCGTAGAGGTATTGATCGTACGGGCCGACGTTTTGAAAGATCGATAAACGAAGGCCGTAGTCGAACGACAGGTTATCATTGATTCGTTGCTGGTTACTCACGTAGAACGCGTGATCCAATGCATACATGTGCTGCAATTCTACCTCTTCGAAGATCGAGGCATCTGAATTGGGAGCTATGACGCCTGGGGAAAAGCGCCTGCCGGTAACATGATATCCAAACGTCAGCTCATTGTTGGTGTTGATGAAATAAGCCAGGTCGTACTTCACGCTCAACTCCTGCAGGTCGGAGGTCCACTTAAAGCCCTGTGTGGGATCCTTCAGTTCAAGCTCGTAGTCAAAATTGCTCGCGATAACGGTTAAATTGGAAAATAGCCGATCGCTGAACAGGTGATTCCAACGAAGCGTTCCCGTGGTATTGCCCCAGGTAAATCCAAAATCATCGCCAAACTTGAACGCGTCGCGCCCACTATAAAACGCGGCGAAGAAGCGATCGCTGTTGTTGGCCTTCCAGTTGAACTTGGCGTTGACATCGTAAAAGTTCACCAGGTTGTCCTCGCCAGCAGCTCTCAAAAAAACGTCAACGTATGACCTACGCGCCGAAATGATGTAAGAACTTTTCTCCTTCTTGAGCGGCCCCTCCACCATCATCCGGGCGGCCATCGAGCCAATCCCTCCCGAGCCGTGGAACTCTTTGTTGTTGCCATCCTTGGTTCGCACATCGAGAATGGACGAAAGGCGACCACCATAACGTGCGGGAATACCACCCTTATACAATTCTGAGTCTTTAATTACATCGGCGTTGAACACCGAGAACAGGCCAAATAAATGCGAGGGATCGTAAATGGGTGCCTCATCGATGAGAATAAGGTTCTGATCGGCGCTGCCACCCCGAACATAAAAACTGGAAGTACCCTCGCCCGCCGTGATGACACCGGGCAGCATCTGGATATTCTTGATGATGTCGACTTCGCCAAACAAGGCCGGCAGCTTCCGCACCTGATTCATGTCGAGCGTATTCTTGCTCATTTGAAGCGAAACCACATTCTCGTCGATGGCCCGATCGGAAATAACGACCTCCTCCATGACTTCCGCTTCCGCTGGCAGCTCAATGTTATTCTCAATATTGCGGTCGAGCACTATGGAGAGCTTCTGCAGCGAATAGCCCAGGTAACTGAATTGCACATCGTAGGTGCCCTTCGGCAGCGTAAGCGAATAAAAGCCATATGAGTTGGTAACGGTTCCCGCCTTCAGCTCAGGAATATAAACGGACACACCAATAAGTTCTTCCCCGTTGGCCGCATCTTTTACATAGCCATTCAACGTGAACTTCTCCTGTGCCCATGCGCCGAGGCCGCACGTTATGAACACAACTGATAGAAATATTCTGATCATTCATTAAGGGGTTTATCAGCATTCAGACAATCGTTAAGACATTTACCCCTACTTATGCAGAACAAAAATGTCAAATGCGATACTGAACACTCCATCACACGTAGGAAACGCGAAAATAGTTACTTTCGCATCGTTAATAGTGGTTTCACCGGGAACGGGTGAGAATCAGGTATGCCCTCAACGGCAAATCCTCTATTCGCGCATGGAGAGAAGATCAAAGCATTTATGTTCAGACGATTGAAGGAACTCTATCAACAGTATAAGCCGTACGTGCGCGTCGATCTGGTGATGTATGCCGTGCTGCTGCTGCTGATCGTTCTGTATTTTATATATAGCGTCATTGTGGATTGACAACATATCATCCGTCCATTGCCTCGACGTGTCCGTGGGTTTAAATTGTTCGATATATCCCACTGGCAGGTTAAACAATCGAAGTAGATCTGTAAATGCCATCGCCCTGCAAGTTCACGCCAGGCGGCGCCGGGTATATAACGCTATACCAGGATAGGCCATAACGGGCTGTTTCGCGTGGTCCTGATTGGTTACCGGCCATGGAAAAGGGGAAATCGGTGACGTCGAAGGTTGTATTGCTGATATCGTTCAAAAATGATTTCGGCTGTCGAGTACGGAACCCCGGTAATGAGATACGAACGACTGCTACTACAGGCCCTTCAGCAATTGCAGCAAATCGATTAACTCCCTTCTGATCTTCAGTATCTGAAGGGCGAGTGTTCCATCAATTTTTTGTGCGCTCAGGCTATTCAAGATTTCTTGATCGCTAATCTGTTTTCGCTTTCCGATCGTCGTTGCCATGTGACGCATTAGTTTTTTCCTTACAATACGCTACTAACAACAGTGCCAACCTGCGACAATGAAATGTTATTAGCTGATTGTCAATTCATTACACCAACGATTTCGACGCGGGAGTTTATTCAGATAAAGTGCATTATTTCCCCAACCTGGGTAATGGTGAGCTATTTACGAGCTAAACAGCGAGACCATAGGGCTGCCACCCATCAATCTGACCCCGTCGTGGATAACGGTATAAAAAATAAAACCCGGATATCAGTGATACCCGGGCCAAAACGCGAATTTTGGTTGAAACTTTTATTGAGCAGGAGTCTTAATTCTCCAGCGCTTGTGATGATCTTCCTGAGTGTCGGGAAACAGCATCTTCACAATTCTAAAGGCGACCAGCGCGAACAGGCCGTATGCGAGGATGAAGCAGCCGATGATGAGTAAAATATTCATGGGGTTCGGTTTGGCTGGTGTAGAGAGAAATTGATGCCACCCCATCCGCAACCGGCTCTTTTGGATCGCGTGCCAAATTCAAAAAGAGCCTTTTTGATGTTATGAAGCGGCTTTTTTGCACTATTTGGACGCGGTGTCATCGTCCGTGCCGAGAACCTGAGCTTCAAAAAAACGGACCATTTTGAGACCAGATTTTAGGGCTGAGTCTTGAAATGGGTGACCCCCCAGGCCCGGACTTGCGGGTGAACGCAAAAACTCATCACCGGCGCTCGCGGAATTCTTTGTTAATTGCCCTCGCGCCCGATCATTTTTGTTCCCGATGCTGAAAATCGACTGCCACACGCACATTCTTCCGCGCAAGCTGCCCAACTGGACAGAGAAATACGGATACGGCGACTTCATTTACCTGCAGCATCACAAACGCGGTTATGCCAAGATGATGCGTGGGAATCAATTCTTCCGCGAGATCAAGGAAAACTCCTGGAACCCTGAGCTGCGCATCCGCGAGTACGAAAAATTCAACACGCAGGTGCAGGTGGTGTGCACTGTACCGGTGATGTTTTCGTACTGGGCCAAGCCGTACGACTGCCTCGAGATCTCAAAATTCCTGAATGATCATATCGCCGAACTGGTACAGAACCATCCACAAAACTATTTAGGCCTGGCCACCATCCCCATGCAGGATAGCGAGCTGGCCGTTCTGGAGCTGGAGCGGTGCAAGAGCATCGGCCTCAGCGGTGTTCAGATTGGATCGAACATTAATGATCTGAATCTTAATGAGGAACGGTTCTTCCCCATTTTCGAGGCATGCGAGCGGCTCGGAATGGCCGTGCTCGTACACCCCTGGAATATGATGGGACAACAACACATTCAACGGTATTGGTTGCCGTGGCTCGTGGCCATGCCGGCTGAAACCACCCGTGCTGTTTGTTCGATGATATTTGGCGGCATTTTTGAACGTTTACCCGCATTGCGGGTAAACTTTGCTCATGCGGGCGGATCTTTCCTTCCAACCATTGGACGGATAGCGAAAGGCTTTGAATGCCGCCCGGACCTCGTGGCGATTGACAACCAGGTAGACCCGAGACACTACCTCGGAAAGTTCTGGGTGGACAGCGTAACGCACGATACCTTTATGCTGGAATATGTGCTGCGCCTGCAGGGTTCAAAACGCGTAACGCTGGGCTCCGACTATCCCTTTCCGCTGGGCGATCTTGAGATTGGAAAGTTCATCGAAAATATGAACCTTGACGAAAGTGTGAAGGCCGATATTTTTTACCGATCGGCACTGGAATGGTTGAATGTTGACATCGAACGGTTTAAAGAATGAATCGAACTCTACTAATCATTTTGCTTACCGCTTGCCTGTCACGGGTGGTCTATGCGCAGCAGCCACGTGTGGACGAATACCTCGTGCAGAAAGAGCAGATGAAGAAAGCGCAGCTGATGCGCGAAATGGATTCCGGGGTCTACCTCATGGACATGGGAAAGTATGCCCTCGCCGACGCAAAATTTCAATATGTGCTCGAGAATGTAAGAAGCGTTCCTTCTGACCTGACGTTTTACTTTGGTAAAAACTCATTTTATCTGCAACGGTACAAGCAGTCGATAGATTGGCTCACCAAGTACATTCAACTGAAGGGAACCAATGGCCAATTTTCGCAAGAGGCCGTCGATTGGTTGAAACAGGCTGAGGGAGAGTACCTGAAAGAGAAGGCAACGGCGTCGGTGAAGGCCGGCGAAGTGCTGTCGACCAATTATGACATCGACTGTGGCCCCGCCGGAAAGGTAACCTGCCCGGTATGCAAGGGCGATCATGTCGTGATCAAGCGGGGAGCCTTTGGCGACGAATACAAGACCTGTCTGTATTGCGACGAACACGGATGGCTTACCTGCGATGAATACAACCGATTGCTCCGGGGCCAGCTCAAGCCCCGCGGCACAGGCTATTAACGCATTTTACATTTAATATTTTACGTTGGTAGTTCACCATTGGATTAACTGTAAAACGCAGAACTACCAATGTAAAAGGTTTCGCCTCCAAATTCTTAAATTTGCCCCTTGGTCAGCCTGCAACTGACATCTTACTTATGGCACTATACAATCGTACCAACGGCCGCGCGCTGAAGGCTCAAATGCGCGTTGCCTCCGGGAAAAGGACCACCATTTCTTTTTACAGATATCACCGGATCGACGATCCCCCAACTTTTCGTGACCAGTTGTACGCTGATCTCACGGCGATGGGTGTGTTGGGACGCATATACGTGGCGTTAGAAGGCATCAATGCACAGATCAGCGTCCCTGCCGATTCCGTTGATGCGTTCCGCTCCCAGCTCTATTCAATCCCCTTCCTCAATGGCGTGCGATTGAACCTTGCCGTAGAAGACGATGGCAGATCATTCTTCAAGTTGAAGATTCTGGTTCGCAAGAAGATCGTCGCCGACGGCCTCGATGATGCTTCGTTCAACCCTGCCGATACCGGCGTTCATGTGAACGCCCAACAGTTCAATGCCCTGGCCGACGATCCTAACACCGTGATCGTCGACATGCGGAATCATTACGAGAGCGAAGTGGGATATTTCAAGAATGCCATTTGCCCCGACGTCGATACCTTTCGCGAAGAACTGCGTATAGTGGAAGCGTTGATGGATGACCAGCGGGAAAAGAATCTGCTCATGTACTGCACGGGAGGCATCCGTTGTGAAAAGGCAAGCGCCTGGATGAAGTTCAAGGGATTTTCGAACGTATTTCAGTTGGATGGCGGAATCATTGAATACGCCAGGCAGGTGAAACAAAGCGGTATTGAGAATAAGTTCATCGGGAAGAACTTCGTCTTCGATGAACGATTGGGCGAACGAATTTCTGATGACATCGTCGCGGTATGCCACCAATGCGGTAAAGCCTGCGACGATCATACCAACTGCAGGAACGACGGCTGTCATTTGCTGTTTATTCAATGTGCAGACTGCGCTTCCACCTACAGCGGGTGCTGCTCGACCGATTGCAGGGAAATTGTGGCGTTGCCCGAGGGCGCGCAAAAAGAATTGCGAAAGGGTATCAACAAAGGGCGCCAGGTGTTCCGCAAGGGTCGTTCAGCCCATCTTCGTACAAATCCCGATACAGACCGGTTACACGACACTTCCGAACATGATTAATAAGCAGAGTCCGATCCGGATAGGAATCATCAATGTGTCCGACCGTGCGAGTGCAGGTATCTATGAAGATATTCCTGGGAAAGCGATTGTGGAAACGCTGCAGGAGTACCTTAGCAGCGCCTGGGAGAAAGTATACGCCGTTATTCCAGACGAGCAGGCGCTGATAGCCCAAACGATGATTGATATGGCAGACCGGCAGGATTGCTGCCTTATCATCACCTCGGGCGGAACGGGGCCTGCAAAACGAGACGTCACCCCTGAGGCCACCGAATCCGTGTGCACCAAGATGATGCCAGGCTTCGGAGAATTGATGCGCGCGAAAAGCCTTGCCTTCGTTCCGACGGCCATCCTTTCGAGACAGACCGCTGGAATCCGGAACCAGACCCTGATCCTGAATCTGCCCGGCAAACCCCGGGCTATACGACAATGCCTGGACGCTGTATTCCCGGCCATTCCATATTGCATTGACCTGCTGGAAGGACCGTTCATCGACTGTAACGAAGAGGTCATCAAGGCGTTCCGCCCCAAATGACTAATTTTATAAGCTATGGCTCGAATAAAATATTACTACGACACCGAAACCTGCAAGTACGAGCGGGTAAGAACGCGCACCAGCGATGTGATCCTCAATGCCCTTGGCATCGGGTCAATGACTGTGTGTCTGGCAGTCGGATTGCTGATCTTATACAGCACGTATTTCGAATCCCCCAAGGAACTCTTGCTGAAAAATGAAGTTAGGGAAATGGAGTTCTATTATGAGAGCCTGAGCAAAGACGTACAGACTTTGAGCAACATCCTGGAAAACGTTGAATACCGCGATGACAACATTTACCGTGTGGTATTGGGAGCTGAGCCTATTGAGAAGTCAGTAAGGCATGCCGGTGTGGGTGGCGTTGAGCGTTACAAAGACATTAAGCAAAAGGATTTTTCACACGAAGATATGGTGGTGGAACTGCATGAAAAAGTAGACCGCCTGAGACGCAAACTCTATATCGAATCGAAATCGCAAGACGAAGTGGTTGTCCTGGCCGAGAAGAAGGAAAAGCAATCCGCTTCGATCCCCGCGATTCAGCCCATCTCGAACAAGCAACTCGTGGCCATTGCCTCCGGTTACGGATGGCGCACGCACCCCATCTATAAAGTGAAGAAACTGCACCAGGGGATGGACTTCGCTGCCTCTATCGGTACACCTATATACGCCACAGCCGACGGAATCGCGGAGACCAGCGTGAAGTTCAGCGGTTACGGCAAGTCGGTAGAGATCGATCACGGATTCGGATACCGGACACGCTATGCGCACATGCATGGCTTTGTGGTCCGTTCCGGACAGCACGTGAAGCGCGGTGACCTCATCGGTTACGTCGGCAACACGGGTCTTTCCACGGCTCCTCACTTGCATTATGAAGTGTTGCTGAAAGGTTCTCAAGTGGATCCGGTACACTACTTCTACAACGACCTTACGCCTGCTGAATACGAGAAAGTATTGGAACTCGCTTCGATCGAGAACCAGTCGCTGGGTATGTAACGCCTGCTTCCGGATTCGCGCCTTGCACTTAGCAGAACATTTTTTGCGCAGTTAGTGCGCCGCAGCAAAAAATATCTGTACCCATATGCCGGATATAATCCATTGGCTTAGATACGTAGCACACTGTACGTTTATTTTTGCGATGGCGCGCTAGCCTGCGTCACCAAATACGCTACAAAAAAACCCGGAAGGTGATACTCCCGGGTTTCTTACTTTTGCGTTACTCCCGCCATGCACAAATCGACTGTCGCGCTCCTCGTTGTAGTACTGGCCCAACTCGCCTGGGGGTCGTCGCTGTATGCACAAGGCTGCAGTGATGCCGGCTTTTGTACAATGGGTGCGCTGAAACCCGATCAACCTTATAGTAAGCGAATCGCGATCCGGTTGCGTTCGATGGAAATTGGATTCTATCGGGGAACCACTCCCCTCACACCCGTTATCTATGTGGCAACAGCCGACCTGAACTTTGGCATCAATGACAAGACCTCTTTTCAGGTGAAACTTCCTTACCAGGCCGTGACCGGCCAGCTCGGCAAAACGGCAGGGCTAGGCGACATCTCCCTTTGCATCACGCGAAACGTGATGAAACGACCCACTTTCGACATCCATGTTTCGCTGGGTGCCAAGCTTGCTACCAACGGTGCCGACAAGAGCGAGGACGGCTTTCCGCTACCCATGTATTATCAAACCAGTCTGGGAAGCTACGATGTCATGGCAGGCCTGTCGCTCATTTCCAAGCGGTGGCTGTTCGCTACCGGAATACAACATCCATTCAACCAAAACAACAATCAATTTCTCTGGTCTGCGTGGGCAACCAGCACAGAAGATCAGTCATACATTCAGCAGTATGCCAACGCCCGCGAACTCTACCGGGGTACCGATGTCATGATTCGGGTAGAACGCAACTTCCGTTTCTCTCAATGGAATTTTTCGTTGGGTATCCTGCCGATCTATCGCCTCAACCGCGATGTCATTAGAGACAAGACGGGCCTTCGCGTGGAGCAGCCAAACACTACCGGACTGGCGCTGTCGGCCATCGTTTCGGCTGGATACAACTTCGATGTGCGTTCCGGCATAAGATTGCTGCTGGGTCACAAGCTCGTGCAGCGGGAAACAAATCCGGACGGTCTGACGCGCGAATTGGTGTCGACGCTTAGCTATTGTTACCGATTTTAATGAACGTATGGTACGCCCAATGCGCCGGTTGCTGACTCTGTTGCTCGTGTCGTCCTCGCTCATCACCTGGGCGCAACGGGAACCCTATGCCGATTCGTTATTGCTCGATGCGCAGTACGACGAGGTGATACAATGGGCCGATCAGTATGGCGGCGAGGCGAAGGGTGACACCACCCGGCTCATTATGACGATGACCCGCAAGGCGGAGGCATTCGTGCGATTGGGTAAGTATGAGGACGCTGAACGACTGCTGGCGTCGCTTCCTCCCCGGCCACGGGCGGCAACGGTGAGGTCGACGTTAGACATTGCCTTCGGATCCCTTTACCTTAACCAGGGTCTGTATGAACAAGCCGACGCCCGTTTCGAATCGGCGTTGAGCCTTCTGGAATTGTCCGGCCAACAAGACAGCTTCGAGGCGTCGAAGGCACTCTCCTATCTCGGGAATTTGCGCAGGGCAACGGGCGAGTATACGCAAGCCGAAGAATTGCTTACCCACTCGCTCAGGATACGCGAGCGTACGTTCGGTAATCAAAGCGAATGGATGGCCGCGTCATACAACGATCTCGGACTTGTGTTTAGTCAAACGGACGCCGAGAAGGCACTGGGTTATTATGAGCGAGCGCTGCAGATATACGAGACGTTGCACCAGGCTTCGCATCCCAAGATTGCCATCGCGCTCACGAACATCGGCTTTGCTTATGCGGCGATAGAACTGTATGGTGATGCGATCACCAACTTCGACGCGGCCCTGAAGATTTGGGAAGGCATCTACCCGGGAGCACACCCTACGAAAGCGTTTCTGAACCTCAGCCTCGGAGAGATCTATCGAAAACTGAAGAATCTTCCCGTTGCCACTGCGTATTACGAAAAGGCGCTGATCCTCTATCAGCGCAGTTATGGCGACAAACATCCGGACCTCGCAGTAGCCTATAATGCCCTCGGCAACGCACGACTGATGCAGGGCGACCACGACGCGGCACTGAATGCGTATCAACACGCCCTCGTCAGCAACCTTGCCACGCGTGACGAAATGGACGTTAATCGAATACCCGCTGTTCGCGGATATTACAATGGCCGTACACTGCTCAACACCATGCTGTTCATGGCACAGGCACTCGAAGCCCGGTATTTCGCACGTACGATCCACCTGGACGATCTGGAGCGGGCACGTGACGCCCTGCTGGCCTGCGACACGCTGGCAGATCAGCTGCGGCAGCGAATCGGCAACGAATCAGATAAGATTGCTCTGGGTGCCATTGTCGCTCAGGTGTACCAAAGCGGTGTGCGTATTTGTGTAGCCGCCGCGGACGTCGCTTTTCTCAAGGCACCCTGGTATGAACGCGCTTTCTATTTCGCCGAGAAGGGGAAATCGGCGGTACTTCTGGAAGGCATCTCCGACGCACACGCCAAGGCGTTTGCCCGCATTCCCCTACCGCTGCTGGAAGAAGAACGCAGGCTCCGCGCGGCCACTGCCCTGGCCACTACACAGCTCGCTCAGAAGCCGGCGCCGGCGGACGAGCAGCGCATCCGGGAGCATCTGTTTGCCGTGAGTCGCCAATATGAACAGTTCGTGGCACGACTGGAAACGAACTTCCCGCAATACTATAATCTGAAGTACAACACGGCGGCGCCGACAGTCGGCGAGGTTCAGCAACACCTGGATGACAAGACCGCCATCGTCAGCTACCTCATCGACGAGGAACATAATGGCTTGTACGTTTTCGTCATCACGCGTAAGCGCTACAAAGTTTATCAACGCGCGCTGCCGCCTGATCTCGACCGCAACATTACGGGTTTGCGGAATGGGCTGGTGTTTAACGCCACCGAACCATACCTTCGGGCCGCAACCAGCTTATCGGAGACGCTGTTGCCTAAAATACCCGGAGGCATTCAGGCACTGGTGGTCATTCCAACGGGAAGGCTAAGCGTTGTACCATTTGAAACGCTGTTGGTCCGTAAAGTAAAGGTGGGACAACGGCTCCCTTATCTGATCAGGGACTACAGCATTCGTTACGAATTCACGGCATCACTCATTTTGCAAAAGTCCGGGCAGCCGGCGGCACAGAAGGCGATCCTGTTATGCGCGCCGGTGGAGTTTGCTGAGCAAGGACTGGTCGGCCTCCCGGGCACAGCGACAGAAGTGAACGCCGTCGATGCTTTGTTCTCCGGTTATCAGTTCGATCGGACGGTATTGCTGAATGCGCAGGCAGAAGAAGCCGCCTTGCGAAAAGAGCCGCTGAATCGGTACCGGTACCTTCATTTTGCAACGCACGGGGTAGTGGACGAGAGCCATCCGGAACTTTCGCGCATTTACCTGAAAAGCGGCGATGGCGATGATGGGTTGTTGTATTCGGGTGAGATCTATAACCTGGAGCTCAACGCCGACCTGGTGACACTCTCAGCTTGCCAAACAGGGCTGGGAAAGATTTCAAAGGGCGAAGGGGTAATAGGACTTTCCCGGGCCCTGGCATATGCGGGTGCCCGGCGGATGCTGGTGTCCTTCTGGCGTGTTGCCGACGAGTCTACCTCGTTGCTGATGCAGGATTTCTACCGGTCTGTTTTGGCGGATGATGGCAAGAACCCAGGGCAACATTTGAGGGCTGCCAAACTGAAAATGATCGACTCGGGCAAATATGCCGCGCCTTATTACTGGGCCCCGTTTGTGTTGATTGGATTCTGAGAATTTATTCTGCCCATACAGTAGTTTATGATGTCACTCACAACTACTGTAGGGTGCAGATTAAACACATGTGAACGCTATGGCAAAAAAGCTTTTCACTGTGTGGAGAGAACTTTAAAGTACGTCGTTAAGTTCGACTTTTCCTAAAGAATTTCTGAAACTTTGTTAACCCTGAAAAATTGGCTTTTTTGCGCAGCGTTTGCAACCGCAATGTTACAAATTGTTCACGGAATGCAAATGTGTGCGCTCGTATAAGTCACTGATTATCAGATATTTAAATTGTTATCAACAAACATTCCACATTCTATCCACTTAGTTCTTCACATGATCGACGACAGTTACAAATTGCGTGGCTTGAGACAAAAACTCGTCAAAAAACTGGCCGAAAAAGGCATCAAAAACGAGGCTGTTTTAGACGCTATAAATAAGGTTCCCAGGCACGTATTTTTTGAGAATGCGCTCATCGACCATGCCTATCAGGACAAGGCATTTCCCATCGGCGAAGGACAGACCATTTCACAGCCATTCACGGTAGCTTTCCAAACGGAACAGCTGGAGATCAAGCCCGGCGATAAGGTGCTGGAGATCGGCACGGGATCAGGGTATCAGGCTTGTGTATTGCTTGAAATGGGCGCCAGGGTTTACACGATCGAGTACAACCGCGTACTGTTCGAACGCACGCGCGACTTCCTTCCCCAACTCGGATACAAACCCTACTTTTTTCACGGCGATGGTTCGCGTGGCGTTCCCGCGAAAGCACCCTACAACAAGATCATCGTCACAGCCGGCGCCCCGGTGGTACCTACTGCGCTAACGGACCAGCTTGCCGACGGCGGTATCCTCATTATTCCTGTGGGCGGGCGGGACAAACAAACCATGGTAAAGATCAGGAAGAAAAACGGGGCATTGATCAAAGAAGAGCTTTCAACGTTTGCCTTTGTGCCCCTGCTCGGTGCAGATGGATGGAAAAAATAGAATTTTTTTTTATCCGTGCGATCGATGCTGAGGTGTCGGGAATTTCATTCACCATTCATATGCGCATGTGATATTGGTGCGTAAAATCAAAACCATTCAGGAGCCACGGTGCCGATGATGCGGGTGATTGAAAGTGAGCTGAAATCCATTATTACACGGAGGGCACGGAATTTTTGAGCCTACAGGCTGCACGTTGATTTTAATTGATGTACTTCGTAGATGTCGGGAAAAGGATGGCTCGTTGTAGATGGTTCCAATACAGAGGAATCGGAGCACTGCGGCTCGTTCGTGAATGCTTTGATGCTACGCATCAACATCAAATGCGCCAGATTTAAATGTCACTGACCTTCGCTGAAGCCTGACAATTCATGCTTTGATAACGCAATCCAGTAGCCTCGACGCGTAGCGTTGAAGCATTGGCCATAAAATTCGCAGTCCTCCGAGGACTCTGCATTGAAACCATCTACAACGTGCCACCCCTTCCAGATATCTACGAAGTACATCAATTAAAATCAGCGTGCAGCCCGTAGCCTCAAAAATTCCGTGCCCTCCGTGTGAAATGGATTTCAGCTCACTTTCAAACACCTGAACCTTCCAATCAAGCCGGCTATCTACCCTCCTCATACGCCAGCTTCATAAACCCGCGTACTTCGTTATTCAAGTCCTCCTTTCGATGCAGTCTCAGATGATGATTGTACTGCTTCACATCCCCGGGCACCTGCGCGATCTTCTCAAAGCACAAATTCTTCTCATGTGGCTCTGTGAACGGAAACACAACGTGAATAAAGTCACGGCCCACCCGCGTGACGTAGGCGATGCGCTTTCGTTCCGTAGCGATACCAATCATCGTCTTCGCCGGGATGGCCTGTACCTTCCCAACTCTCGAAAACTGTTCAATGAAGTAATGCAACAGCGCCACAGACTGCGCTGGCTTACCAGCCACAAATTCTTCCAGTGATTCTGAGATGGGCTTATATGGCTTCATCAGGAACGGGTGATCCGGCCACCCCGCTCAACGAATCTGCCGATTTTTTTTTGTGATTACCAGCCTCACAAAGAATATCGACGCTTCCAACCCTTAGAATTCCGCCGTGAGAAACTCCTTCAGATCACCAAAGTCCGACGACATCTTGCGCGATTGCTTGGTGCGCGTCAGGAACTTCTGCAGGGTCGCAGGAATCTCAACTTGCTCGCCGAGCGTTTCCTCCACCACTTCCTTAAACTTCGCCGGATGGGCGGTCTCCAGGAACACCCCTGTAACATCAGACCTCACCTCACGCAGGTATTTCTTCAGGCCCAGGTAACCCACGGCACCGTGAGGATCCATCACGTATCCCGAGGCCTTAAACACGTCACGCATCGCCTGCTGCGTGTCTGCATCGCTAAAAGCATAACCCGTCACGGCCTTTTCGAGAGCCGCCACGTCACCACCGAACAGATCCAGCATACGCACGATGTTGCTGGGACTTCCCACATCCATGGCATTGCTGATGGTCGTCTTTGAAGGTCGTGGCTTCAGTTCATGTGTGCGAAGGAATTCCGGCACTACGTCGTTGATATTGGTCGCTGCAATAAAATGGCCGATGGGTAGTCCCATGCGTTGTGCCAGTAGCCCTCCCGTGATATTTCCAAAGTTACCGCTCGGCACGCAGAAGACAACCGGTTTACCCAATCCGGCCAGCTTCGCGTAGGCGTAAAAGAAGTAAAATGATTGTGGAATGAGGCGGGCGATGTTGATCGAGTTGGCCGACGTCAGAAAGAACTGTCTTTTCAGTTCGGCATCGAGAAACGCCGTCTTCACCAGGCGCTGACAATCGTCGAACGTACCCGCTACTTCCAGTGCAGTAATATTGCTGCCCAGTGTCGTGAACTGCTTCTCCTGAATGTCGCTTACTTTTCCCGACGGATACAACACTACCACGCGCGTTCCCGGGACATCGAGGAATCCGTTGGCCACTGCGCTGCCCGTATCTCCTGAGGTGGCGACCAGAATCACAATTTCGCGCTCCTGCTGCCGGGCAAAGTAGCCCAACAGTTGGGACATAAACCGCGCACCAAAATCCTTGAAGGCCATCGTAGGCCCATGAAACAACTCAAGAGCATAAACGTGGTCTTCCACCGGCACGACCGGTACATCAAACGACAGCGTGTGCGCGACGATCCGATCGAGCTCTGCCTCGGGAATCGATCCGGCAAGCAGATTGCGCGCGACCGTTGTAGCCATCTCCTGGAAGCTGAGTGAGGAAATGCGCCGAAAGAAATCCGCCGGCAATGCGGGAATCGATTCGGGCATATACAAACCATTATCGGGCGCAAGTCCCTGCATAACTGCCTCCCTGACATCCGCCCGCAGGCTATGATTATTCGTGCTGTAAAACTTCATGGTAGACTGAGTTGAAAATTAGGCAATGCGTGCGCCTGTCGTATTGATCCGGGATACAAACACATCGCTCTCGAGTTTGAGTCCCGTAAATTGTTCCTGAATGGCCTTTCCTACGCCCTCGGCAATGCTGTATTCTGTACTGAGCGCGAATATGGTAGGACCTGATCCCGAGATGCCGGCGCCCAGGGCACCGTTGCGCAGGGCCACTTCCTTAATCCTTTTGAACCCCGGTATCAGCACCGAACGAATCGGTTCAGCCACCACATCGTTGAGCGAACGTTGAATGAGACCATAGTCAGGTTTCATCAAGCCGACCACCAGTCCGGCAATATTACCCCACTGGGTGATGGCATCCTTCATTGAAATAGTCGCCTTCAACACCCTACGTGAATCGGAGGTCTTCAACTCCAGGTGTGGATGCACCAATGTGCAGAACAAATCAGGCGGAGTGGGTATGCGCGTAACGTCCAGTGGCTCGTAAGCGCGAATAAGAACAAACCCGCCCAGCAGCGATGGCGCAACGTTATCGGCATGCGCAGAGCCGCAGGCGATCCGTTCCGCTTCCATGGCAAATGGCAATAACTGATCGCGCGTAAAGGGGCGATCGAAAAGCTCGTTGATCGCTACCAGCGCCGCTACCGAACTGGCCGCGCTTGATCCCATACCACTGCCCAGGGGCAGCTTCTTGTGCAGCACAATTTCAACGCCCACGCTACTGTCCAGTGCGCGCAGAAAAGCCTGCACGGCAACACCGGACGTGTTCTTGGACGCGTCCAGGGGCAACCGTCCATCGTCGCCGGTAATCTCTTTGATCACTACGCCTGGGTCGTCGGTCAACGTGAGGATCACTTCGTCGGCGGGCGACTCCACCGCGAAGCCGAACACATCGAACCCACAGGAAACGTTGGCCACCGTGGCCGGTGCCAATGCCCTGATCGTTTTCAAAACTGGTTTATTTGGCATAATGTCCGATGCGAATAATGTCTGCAAATACGCCGGCCGCGGTTACATCGGCGCCGGCACCTGGACCTCTGATGACCATCGGCCTTTCGTGATAGCGTGCCGTTGTCAACAATATGATGTTGTCGCTGCCTGACAAAGAGTAAAACGGATGGGACTGTCCAACGCTGCTAAGCCCTATCTTCACCGTGCCGTGGTCGAGCACCGCCATGTACCGTAGCTTCTCGCCCCTGGCAGCGGCATCCTTTCGCAATTGTTCGAATGTGGCATCGTATTGCTCCAGGCAACTGAAGAATTCCTCCACACCCATCGTGCCGCGGCACGGCTCAGGCACCAGGTTCTCGACTTTGATGTCGCCAAGTTCCATGGACAAGCCCGTCTCGCGCGACAAGATCAGAATCTTTCGCGCCACATCCATTCCGTTGAGGTCGTCGCGCGGATCCGGCTCGGTGTAACCCTTGGCCTTGGCCTCGCGCACCACGTCGCTAAACTTTTTCCCTTCCGTGAAAGAACTGAATATGAAATTCAAAGTACCACTCAATACTGCCTCAATGCTGAGTACGTTGTCACCGCTCAACAACAGATCGTTCATCGTGTTGATCACCGGCAACCCGGCGCCCACGTTGGTCTCGTACAAGAACTTCACGCCTCTGCGGAATGCGGTCTTCTTTAACTGGACGTACGATTCCATATTTCCCGAGTTCGCCTTCTTATTAGGCGTTACGATGGAAATGTTGGCCGATAGTATCGCCTCGTAGAAAGCGGTCACTTCCGGACTCGAGGTACAATCGACGAAAATGCTGTTGGATAAATTAAGTCCGATCATCGAATCGAAGAAGGCCTGCATGTGCATCTCCTCGCCTTCCTGCGGCAACTGATCAACGCAATGCTCGAGCGACAACCCTTCTTCAAGGAACAGCATCTTCCGGCTGTTGGCCACAGCCACTACGCTCACCTCGAGCAGGTTCTCGGAAGCGAGCTTGGTAAACTGATCGCGCATCATCGCGAGCAGCGCTTTGCCAATAAGGCCGGTACCCACGAGGAAAACGTGCAACACCTTGCGATCGGAAAGGAAGAATGCCTCGTGCAAAGCGTTCAGGGCCTTGCCCACGTCGTGACCGGGTATTACCGCGGAAATGTTCCGCTCGGAAGACCCCTGCGCAATAGCCATCACGTTAACGCCGTTCTTTCCCAACGCGCTGAACATGCGCCCGCTCGTTCCCGGGCTATGCTTCATACCATCGCCCACGACGGCAACGATCGACAAATCGTGCTCCTCCTGCACGTGATCGATCTCTTCACTCTTGATCTCGTATTGAAACTCCTTTTCGATAGCGGTCTTTGCCTGTTGTGCGTGAGTATTCTCGACGGCAAAGCAAATGGAATGCTCCGACGATGCCTGACTGATAAGTATCACATTCACTTTTTCGCGCGCCAGGGTGGCGAAGAGGCGTGCCGATGCGCCCACGACGCCCAGCAGCCCACTTCCCTGCAGGCTTAGCAAACTCACATCGCTCATGGTGGAAATCCCTTTGATTATCTTGCCGTTGGCAGACTTCGCGTGGATAAGGGTACCCTTAAAGGTCGGATTGAAAGTGTTCTTGATCCAGATCGGAATGTGGTTTACCATCGCTGGCTGCATGGTAGCCGGAAAGATCACTTTCGCGCCGAAGTGCGACAATTCCATCGCCTCTTCGTAGCTCATCTCAGGCACAGTGAACGCCTTTTTCACCTTGCGCGGATCGGCTGTCATCATACCGTTCACGTCCGTCCATATTTCCAGGTCGGTGGCATGAAGTGCACCGGCAAATATCGCCGCGGTGTAGTCCGAACCACTGCGCCCGAGCGTAGTCGTTTCACCCGTCTCAGACGTCGCTACGAAGCCAGTGATGATCTGCACTTCGGGATGATGTTTGAAATGATCCTGGATCAGTCGGTTGGTCTTATCGAAGTCCACCTTCGCGTATCCGAAGTGATTGTCTGTGCGAATCACCTGCCGCGCATCGAGAAATGCGACGTCGTGTCCGGCGTCCTTGAACGCTTGCGTAATGATATACGCCGACAGGCGTTCCCCAAAGCTCATGATGAAATCAAGGGTGCGCGGTGTGCGTTCCTTTACCAGGTAGATGCCGTGCAAGAGATCTTCGAGTTCATTGATCATGAACTTGACCTGCGCGAGAATACCACTTTGGCGTTGGATGTTGATGAGGGCTGCTACCGCTTCAAGATGCCGGCTCTCCAGCGCCGAAAGATTGGCCTTATACTCCAGGTTCCCCTCCAGGGCCAGCTGGCTGATCTGGATCAGGTTATCGGTTACGCCGCCGAATGCCGAGAAGACGATCGTCACTTCGCCCTTTAAATGGGGCTTCACGATTTCCATTACGTCTTTTATCCTGGCGGGCGTGGCTACCGACGAGCCCCCGAATTTCATGACTTTCATTTACAGATTTTTATGAGGGTATTGAATGATTCAAATCGAGTTGATCAGTAAACACCTCTCCTGGAAAGGGCACTAATCGGGCATGGTTGGGGTAAATCACAGCGCACGGGTCACCCCGTAATGCCAGTAATAGAAATAATAATAACGGAAGTAATGCCAGCCACGGTCCTGTTGATCAGGAACGACGATGAGAATGTTGTGGTGGCGCGCTGCATAGCGGCCCGAAATAATGAAATGATACCCTTGATTGCAAAGTATTTTTTTAGATTTTTGCACGAACTAACGGTTAGTAGTTTTTCGGTAACGATTGTGATAATCTCCGCACCTGACGTTTTTAGCAGGTTTACGACCGTATTGATACTACCCGACACAGCAAACACAATCATCCAACATGACGAGAAAGAAGAAATTTCCGCGCGAGTCGGCGGTAAGCATGACGGAACTGGTGCTTCCCAACGATACCAATACCCTGAACAATCTCATGGGAGGACGACTCATGCATTGGATGGATATCGTTTCTGCCATCGCGGCCCAAAAACACTCCAACCGAATCGTGGTTACCGCCTCGGTCGACAACATTTCGTTTAAACACCCTATCCGCCTGGGTAACGTCGTAACCCTGAGGGCACGCGTGACCCGCGCATTCAATTCATCCATGGAGGTGCGTATTGACGTGGATGCAGAGGACATCCCCTCCAATACGAAGACTGAAAGTAACAGCGCCTTCTTCACGTTCGTCGCGGTTGACCAACTCGGCAGACCGATCGACGTTCCCGAAGTGGAAGCTGAAACGGAGGAAGAAAAAGCGCTGTACGAAGGAGCGCTTCGCCGCAGACAACTACGCTTGATATTGGCAGGAAGAATGAAGCCTTCGGAGGCAAAAGAATTGCGATCAATCTTCGATATTTCGGAATGATGGAAGCAACATTGGTCAAACATACTTTCGGCGCAGAACTGTACCACCTGCCGCCTCGGGTGCTGGTGGTCATCCCCACTGCCTGGGACACTGTTTCCGATTCAGAGCAGCAACTGCTTGCCCGAATCCTTGGCTCAGTAAAACTGTCGCTGGCTGCCGTGCAAATTGTGTGTGGTTCGGCCTTTTCGGTGGAGGATTCGTCCGTCTATCAGTCCAAGGCTATTTTATCCTTTGGCGTCCCGGTGGCAGGTGTGACCCGACCCTATGAAGTCGTCGTTATAGACGATGTTTCGGTGATCGTGGCCGATGTGATGGATGCATTGGACGATGCGCGGAAAAAGAATCTCTGGGCGGCCCTTAAGCAGGTATTCAAGCTTTAGTACCGACCAGCGCGTTTTATTGCAGTTAAACACGCAGAAATTGAAGGTGCATTTTTTTATTTAAGGCAGTTGACTAATATTTCGGAAGTGAAATCGATTTTTTTGCTGTTGTCGGTCGTAAGCATAACTTTTGTCCGGGATCCCGTGGTTGTGTCACGAATGCACAGAAGGGTAATCTGATGGTCAGGGGGTCCCTTCTATCGAACCCGGTTATGGAGGAAGTCGCCGTGATTTACAACGATTCTATCGGCCAAATCGGAAAATTAAAGGCATTTTAAAGGTTACTAAGGCATCAAAGGATGGTATACAGGTCTGGCGCGGTTAACGAAAAAGAGATATTTGAACGCATCTGCAAGGGTGACGAAAAGGCTCTTGAGTACTTATACCAGAAGTATTACCGGATGATGACCAAGCTGGTTATCACCAACAGTGGAACGGAAGACGAGGCCCGCGACATTTATCAGGACGCACTCATAGTCTTTTGGCAGAAGGCGACGTCAGGCAACCTGATCCTCACTTCCAAAATGAGTACCTATATCTACAGCATCTGCCAAAATCTGTGGAGAAAAGAACTTGACCGAAAGAAAAGACTCTCTAATGAGGAGAAGGACACAGCAGTTACGCTGGATACCGAGACCTCGGAACGCGAACGGATTCTTGCAGGTTGCATTGATCAATTAGGTGAAACTTGCAAGAAAGTTTTGATGTATTATTACTTTGAGGAAATGTCGATGCAGGACATAGCGGAAAAGCTGGGTTTTGCGAATACCGACACGGCCAAGACCAAGAAGTATAAATGCAAAAAGAAACTGGATGAATTGGTGAAGGCTCAGTATTCTGAGCAGGACTTCTTAGATTAGAGACAGAGGATATATAGTTTATGGCTTCAGAAAGGGAATTGGAATTGTTGGATGATTACCTGAGAAACAAGCTCGGTGCTCAGGATAAATCCGCATTTGAGGAGGTGTTGAGAAACGACGCTGGCCTGCAAAAGGAAATGCGCGTTCAGCAGCAGGTAGTGAACAGCCTGCGCAGCGCACGCGTGGCCGAGCTGAAGCAAATGCTCAACAACGTGCCGATCACGGCCCTTCCGGCGGAAGGCACAGGTATGTCTGTGGCCGCCAAGGTTGCCGCCTGGCTCGTCATGGCAGGGCTTGTCGGTGGCGGTTTGTACATCTACTACAACGCTGAGGATGAGTCTGCACAGTCCATTAGCGCCGATACTCCGGCACTGAACCCGGCAACAACTCCTGGTGACCACGCGACTACGCCGGCAACGGAGAACATTGCACCTCCGGTATCCGAGCGCGATGCCAGTGACGTCGCTGAAAGTACGCAGCCCGAGTTAAACAATGATTCAAAGTCAGCTCATAGCAAGGCAACCGATTCGGTAGCGCCCGCCGCTCGAAATGTATTCGAACCTTCGGAAGAGACGAAGGCCATTGAGCCGGCCACCGCATCGGATTCCGGAAAAGGCGCTGCAGGAGTCGTGACTACACCGTCTATCGCGATCGAGGCAGGCATCAATGGAAACAACGGCAAGTATAACTTCCACTATCAGTTCAAAGACAACAAGCTGTTCCTGTATGGTGTGTTCGAAAAGAACCTCTATGAACTGATGGAATTTTTCAGCAACAACAAGCGTACGCTGTTCCTCTACTACAAGAACAACTACTATTTGCTGAATGAAGATGACAACAAGATAAAGCGCCTTGCTCCAATCTCGGATCCTGCCATGGTCAGGAAGTTGAAAGACTACAGAGCTGCTCGTTAGTATTAAGGCCTGAGCCCTGGGTTGTCCTTAGTACGCTGGTATTTAGTTCGCGCAGAGCTAAAGACTTGCATACTAAGGACAACTCAGGGCTCAGGTCTTAATACTAATGACTAATTTCCATTTTTCTTCTAAATTTGCCGGGATATGGAACAAGCAAGAGGCACGAAGAAGCTGGGCGGATACCCTGCCGTTGCAGTGGTGATCAGCATCACCCTGTCGCTAATCGTGATGGGCCTTTTGGGGATTCTTCTGCTTTACTCTGGCGCGCTTGAACACAAGATCAGAAATGACATTCGCGTACAGGTTTATCTCAAATCCAACCTGACTGAAACGCAACGCCTGCAAATTGAAAACAAGCTGTTGTCGCAAGATTATGTCAGCAAGGAACCTGGCTCCATAACGTTTGTCTCGAAAGAAGAGGCGGCCAAGAAGGTCATTGAGGACACCGGCCAGGATTTCGAAAAATTGCTCGGCGACAATCCGTTAAAAGAGGCTTACCTGGTAACTATCAGCCCCGATTTTCAAACCGTTGCCCAGATTGATAAGATCAAAGAGGAGATCCAGGCCATGAATGGCGTCTTTCAGGTATTTTACGTGGAGGAGTTTATTCAGTCGATCAACACGAACGTAACCACGATCAGCATTATTCTGCTGGCGATGATTTTAATCCTTCTCATCACCGTTGTGCTCCTTATCAACAGCACGCTTCGCCTGGCGATGTTCTCGCAGCGGGCGCTGATCAGAAGCATGCAGTTGGTTGGAGCGAAGAACTGGTTTATTCTAAAGCCCTTCCTGGCCCGCGCGTGCAGCTATGGATTATTGGCGGGCATATTGGCGGGCGGGCTTCTCTGGGGCCTCTCACAGTATGCGCAACGCGAATTTCAAGACCTCGCCATCCTCCATAACCAGGAACATTTCACCAAGCTGCTCGGCGCATTGTTATTAATAGGAACGGTGGTTGCGGTGATTAGCACGCTTTTTTCCGTACGCCGCTACCTGCACACGTCCCTCGACCAACTTTACTGAAAAGCATTTTATCATGGAAAGCAAACTCCCTTTTGGAAAGAAGAACTACCAGCTGATGGTCATCGGCATCCTTACGCTTGTCGCTGGCTTCATCATCATGTCGCTCGAATCCAGCCAACATGGTTTTGGTTTCCTCGGACTGACCCTGGGTCCTATTGTGGTCATGGCGGGTTTTGTCATCGAGATCTTCGCCATTCTTCATAAGCCTACCCGCTAGGGATACCGTAATCGAGATGAGTATCATTCAAGCCATCATTCTGGCAATCATCGAGGGCCTAACGGAGTTCCTACCGGTTTCATCCACGGGACACATGATCATTGCTTCGTCAGCTATGGGCATCGCGTCTCATCCCTTCACGAAGCTTTTTACGGTCGCCATCCAGTTCGGGGCGATTGTTTCTGTGATTGTTCTTTACTGGAAGCGATTCATTCCGGGCAAGTCGATCGCCGAGACGTTTCAGTTCTATTTGAAGTTGCTGGTGGCCTTTCTGCCAGCCGCCATCATTGGATTTTTATTCGACGACTACATCGATGCATTGTTGGAACGCGTTGATGTAGTGGGCTATGCCCTGGTGCTGGGTGGCTTCATCTTTCTGTACCTTGACGCCATCTTCAAGAAGAACGAATCAGAAACGCGCGAAGAGATTTCGTACGGGCAGGGACTCAAGATTGGCCTGTTCCAAACCATCGCCATGATACCAGGCGTATCGCGGTCGGCGGCGACTATTATTGGCGGCCTAACCCAAGGTTTGAATAAGCGCACCGCGGCAGAGTTCTCCTTTTTTCTGGCCGTTCCCACCATGTTTGCCGCCACGAGCTATAAGTTATTGAAGTTTTATCTCGACGAGGGTACGGTGAGTTCTCATGAAATGGTGCTGTTGGGCGTGGGCAATATTGTCGCGTTTGTCGTGGCCTGGCTCGCCATCAAGTCGTTCATTACCTTTCTTACGCGCCACGGCTTCAGGATATTCGGCATCTACCGCATCGTAGTGGGCGGCATCATCCTCGTTTTGTATTACCTCGGTGTCGGTCTTACGATCGTATGATGGAGGCAACGGGCAGGGTATTGCTCATCAACAAGCCCCTGGAATGGACATCGTTCGACGTTGTCAATAAGATCCGCTTTAAACTCAAGACGAAAAAAGTCGGCCACGCTGGAACGCTCGACCCGCTGGCCACCGGACTGCTGATCGTGTGCGTGGGCAAGATGACGAAGTGCATCGACGAGTTCATGGGCCTTGAAAAAGAGTATACCGGCAGTTTCACGCTCGGCCAGGTTACGGCTTCTTACGACCGGGAGACGCGTGTTGAACAAACCACAGACATTTCTCACCTTACCGAAGACATGATTCGCGAAGCCACGAAAGCATTCTTCGGGCGCATTCAGCAACTTCCGCCGGCGCACTCGGCTATCAAAATTAAAGGTAAACGTGCCTACGAGTTCGCGCGTCAGGGCAAGCCGGTTGAACTAACCCCGCGGGAAGTCGAGATCACCGCATTTGACATTACGGAAATTCAACTGCCCAGGGTATTGTTTAGGATCGTGTGCTCCAAGGGCACTTACATACGGAGCATCGCGCGCGATTTGGGTGTGGCATTGGGCGTTGGTGCGCACCTGAGCAGCCTTTGTCGCACGCGGATTGGACCCCATAGACTCGAGCAGGCAATAGACATAAACGACGTGGCCATTGATCCACGCGATGTGCTCACTTAAATTTGATCGTAAATGAGGATCGTTTCATGAAGATCTATCACGGCATCGAAGATTTTGTGCGGCTGGAATGTGCGGTGGTTACCAGCGGCACTTTCGATGGCGTTCATGTCGGTCATCAGAAGATACTGCAGCGCCTGCAGGAGACTGCTCTGAAGATGGGCGGAGCAACGGTAGTGATCACTTTCTGGCCTCATCCCAGGCTCGTTCTCAACCCGCTGGATACTCATCTGAAATTGCTCAGCACCTTCGAAGAAAAGGCAGAGAGGCTCCGAACGTATGGCGTTCAACACCTGCTCCGCATTCCTTTCACAAAAGAGTTCTCGCAACTTTCCTCCGGCGAGTTCATTCGCAACATACTCGTGGATGCAATTGGTACCAGCAAGCTCGTCATTGGCTACGATCACCACTTCGGAAAGAATCGCGAGGGAAGCTTTGAGCAACTGAAGGAGAATGGTCCCCAGTATGGTTTCGAGGTAGAAGAAATCCCGCGGCAGGATGTAGACCACATCGGCGTTTCATCGACGAAGATCCGTGAAGCGCTGGAGGCAGGAGACGTGCAAACGGCCACGCATTTGCTCGGTCGCCCCTATAGCCTGACAGGACGCGTGATCATGTGCGACCGCATAGGCCGAACGTTGGGCTACCCCACTGCGAACCTGGAAATAGACAGTGCCCATAAGCTGGTTCCAGCCGACGGCATTTATGCCGTGACGGTTCTGTATGACCATCGCGTCTTCAAGGGGATGCTGTACATTGGCAATCGCCCAACGATCGGCGGAGTGACGCGGTCCATAGAAGTGCACCTGTTCGAATTTGAAGGCGATCTTTACGGAGAAACGCTCACCGTATTCCTGCATCAGAAAACGCGGGAAGACATCCGTTTTGAGAACCTCGATCAACTGAAGCAACAATTGGATCAGGACAAGAAGGACACGCTACAAGCGCTGGAAACGATACCCTTGTGGAAGTAAGCCCACCCAACAAACTCTGGTCGCCGTCAACAGCCATGGCGGAGAATGCCAACATCACGACATTCAGTCGCTGGTTGGCGTCAACCCGTGGATTGAATTTTGCGAACTACCCCGATATATGGCAATGGTCGGTAGATGAACCCGACGCTTTCTGGAAATGCCTCGTCGATTTTTTTCGCGTGGCCTTCGATGGTGTTCCCGACCCCGTTACCAACGGTATGGCTATGCCCGGGACTCGTTGGTTCGAGCGGCTGTCGTTGAGCTACGCAGAGCACGTCTTCAGAAATGGCACGGACGAAGGCATCGCGATCATCGCCACGAATGAAAGAGCAGAACAGCAGGAAATAACCTGGAAAGCGCTCCGTCAGAAGGTCGCGTCCTGCCAGGAGCATCTGCGGAAGCATGGCGTCGTGATGGGTGATCGCGTGGTCGCTTACCTTCCCAATACGATCGAGGCAACCATCTCGTTTCTGGCAGCAAACGGGCTTGGCTGCGTCTGGTCAAGCTGCTCTCCCGATTTTGGTGTCGCGGCCGTTAATGAGCGTTTTGCGCAGATCAATCCCAAAGTGCTCATGGCTACTACGCAATATGCCTACGGTGGAAAAAACTTTGATACACTGGGGGCTGTGCGGGACATCGTCGGGGCGCTGTCCTCGCTTGAACAAGTAATTCTGGTGACGAATGCCGAAGGGCCGCATAACCTTTCTTCGCTTAGTCTCCCCGTTGCAGTTTTCCATTGGTCCGACGTGATGGCGCACGGCGAGGCGGAGCTCGAGTGCCGACGAGTACCCTTCAATCATCCCCTGTGGGTGCTTTATTCCTCGGGTACTACGGGCAGGCCGAAGGCAATCGTTCACAGCACGGGTGGCGTCCTGCTCGAACACCTGAAATATGGCGCATTTCACAACGATTTCAAGAAAGGTGAACGCTGCTTTTGGTTCACGACTACGGGATGGATGATGTGGAACTACATCCATGGAAGCCTGTTAGCGGGCTGTACGCTGATATTGTTTGATGGCAGCCCTGGCTATCCCGACCTCATGACGCTTTGGAAGCTGGCCGACGAGCAACGCGTAGCGCACTTCGGTGTAAGCGCGGCGTTTATCCTGTCTTGTCTTCGTCAACGGCTAACGCCGGGAATGATCCTACCCCTCCACTCCTTGCGCTCTATCGGATCCACGGGCAGTACGCTGCCGGCCGAAGGGTTTCAATGGATCTACGAGCATGTCAAGCAGGACGTATGGTTGTCGTCGATGAGTGGCGGCACCGATGTGTGCAGTGCATTTGTCGGAGGGAATCCAACGCTGCCGGTATACGCTGGTGAAATTCAATGCCGGGCGTTAGGATGCAGTCTGTTCGCTTTCGACGACGAAGCAAGGCCTGTCACCGAGACCGTTGGCGAAATGGTTATTACGAAACCTATGCCCTCGATGCCCCTCTTTTTTTGGAACGACGAAAATCGAACCCGGTACCGCGAGAGCTATTTCGAAACGTACCCCGGCATTTGGCGACATGGCGATTGGATCCGCATCACGGATCGCGGCGGCGTAATAATATATGGCCGGTCGGACGCCACATTGAATCGCGGCGGCGTGCGCATAGGTACCAGCGAAATTTACAGTGCTGTCGACCTGGTGCCCGAAGTGCGCGACAGTCTTATCGTTTGCATCGAAAGAGAAAACGGCCAGTTCTGGATGCCGCTATTTGTGGTGATGCAGCCCGGTGTGGCGCTTACGGAGGAGATTAAAACCCGGATCAACCAATCGCTCAAATCAAACTTCAGTCCCCGGCACGTGCCCGACGAAATCCTTGAGGTTCCTGACATACCTTATACCATCAGTGGCAAGAAGACGGAAACCCCGGTAAAGAAAATTCTGCTGGGTGCAAACCCCGCCAAGGCGATGAACCGGGATGTGCTTAGAAATCCGCAGGCGATGGACTTTTTCGTGGCCATGGCCGCCTCACGCTAGTACGCGTGTTAACGGCCTGCACAAGTTCTCCTAAAAAAACCGCGCCACCCTACGGTTCAGAAAGGTCGTACGCCATAACTTCGCGCCCTATGAAGACATCGACCATCAACTTTACCGTAGAGCTGGATCAAAACAACGTCCCCGAGAAGATTCTTTGGGATGCCACAGAAAAACCCGCAGAAGGCCAGTCAGAGACCAAGGCCATCAGCATTTCACTGTGGGATCACACGCAAAAGAACACCTTGCGCATCGATTTGTGGGCCAAAGACATGCCCGTTGAAGAAATGAAGCGATTCTACATTGACTGCCTCGGCGGTTTGGCGCAGAGTGCGCTCACGGCCACGGGCGACGAATACATGTCGCAGGAAATCAACGCCCTTTGCCAGAAACTGGTAGACCATCTGCGCAAAGCCTGATCAACTATTGGCCTACCGGAAACCACTGACTTTCCATTGAAGTGGCTTTCTGACGGCGCTCAAACGATTGTTTTTCGTTAATTTTTTGTATTTTAATACACGTCTGCGGGACCGTACCGTTGGATCGGGCAACTCTTTAACGATTCACTATGAGCAAATTCTACAGGATCGCCTGCACTCTTTGGTTGTGGGGCATAGCGTCGCTGGCAATGGCGCAAACTTCTATCTCAGGCAAAGTTGCCGATGCTTCCACCGGAGAAGCGCTTGCCGGCGTCAACATCATTGTCAAGGGTACTGTACTTGGAACCATCTCTGACACGGAAGGGCAATTCAATCTCAAAGCCAAGGACGCGCCGCCGATTACACTGGTCTTCTCTTACATCGGATACGCCACCCAGGAGGTTCCCATTTCGCAAGCAACCACGGAAGCGTTGGATATCAAGCTGTCGGAGCAAACTGTATTGGGCCAGGAAGTTGTCATCTCTGCGTCGCGCGTCGAAGAAAGCATCCTGAAGTCTCCGGTAACCATCGAGAAGATCGATTTACTGGCGATAAGACAATCATCAAGCCCTGACTTTTACGATGCCTTAACGAACATCAAGGGAGTTTCCGCGAATTCCGGTAGTCTCAATATGACTAGTGTAAATACCAGAGGGTTTGCCACGATCGCCAACGTCAGGTTTGTGCAATGGGTAGATGGAATGGACACACAAGCACCGCTGCTAAACTTTCCAACCGGAAGCATTATGGCGCTCGGTGAGCTCGACGCAGAAAGTATGGAACTTATTCCGGGTGCTGCGTCCGCGCTGTACGGACCCAATGCCTTTAACGGCATACTCATCATGCAGAGCAAAAGTCCGTTTGACTATCAAGGCCTGAGCGGACAGGTGAAGCTAGGCATCACTTCATCAGATGCGGGTGGAAGACACCCTCTCGGCCAGTATGCCATACGTTACGCCAAGGCTTTTAACAACAAGTTTGCTTTTAAGGTGAACTTCTCCTACATGAAAGCCACCGATTGGATCGGTAACGATTATCGCACCGACCGCAACAGACCGGAATCGGCCGAAGACTTAAGCGGCACGCAGAATTTTGATGGACTTAACTTGTATGGTGATGAAGTACAAATCGCCACGCCCCTTCCGAGTGTGGGTATTATCACCCGTACGGGCTTCAGAGAAGAAGACTTGCTGGATAACCGCGATGCCAAAACGATCAAAGGAGATGTTGCGCTGCACTACCGTATTACAGACAAAATCGAAGTGCTCTACAACTACCGATATGGTGGCGGCAGTTCGATCTACCAGGGTACGGAAAAATATGTGTTGAGGGATTTCAATCAGCAATTTCACAAGATTGAGTTCAAAGGTGATAACTTCTTTCTGCGCGGCTACTTGTCGGGCACTGACGCTGGCGACTCATATAATCTCACGGCTTTGGGAATCTATGCAAACGAAGCCTTTAGTCCATCCGCTGCAAAGTGGGTTCCCGATTATGTGAAGGCCATGCAGGGATACAAGGAAGATGCCAGCTACAACGGCGATGTTATAGCAGGTGATCCTTCGTCAGCACGTGCCTATGCGGACCGGGTTATTCCGCAACCAGGCACGCCGGCCTTCAGCGACACGATCAACGTTGTCCGACGCAGGTTTTTCCAGCGCACACCACCAGGCGCTTCCTTCTTCGATAATTCAAAGTTGAAGCACGTGGAATTCAACTACAATTTCATGCATGAGATCACCTGGATGGAATTGCAGGTAGGCGGTAACTATCGTCAGTACGATCTTTTTTCTGACGGAACGATTTTTAATGAAGATCCGGACAATGGCACCGATTTTCATCGCATCAGAATCAACGAATACGGCGTGTACACACAGGCTTCGAAGACTTTTGCCGAAGCGCTGAAGCTCACCGCCTCAATTCGCTACGACAAGAATGAAAACTTCGACGGTCAGATCACTCCTCGTGTGTCGGCAGTGTATACATTCAATGACAACCACAACATAAGGACCTCGTTCCAGACGGGGTTCCGCAACCCTGACACACAAGCCCAGTTCATCTACTTTCCGTCCTCCAGCGGAACGCTGCTGGGCAGCACAAAGGCCAATGCGGAACGTTACGGCATTCACAACGGAGGTGCCTATACGCAGACATCCTACAATGCTTATCTCGCATCCGGCGGACGACTGGATGCTAGTTCAGGCGCTCCCATAGGAGGCGATGCCACATTGCTTCAAACATCAACGTTCGATTATGTTCAGCCAGAGCAGTTGTGGGCGGTTGAACTCGGCTATAAAGGAGTGGTAGGCACAAAACTCCTGGTCGACCTGAATGGCTACTACACCAACTACAGAGATTTTATCGGTGGAGGTATTGTGGCAAGCAAGAATGCGACAACACATCAGGGCAACGCCTTGCCTGCCGGTACGCTATTTTCCCCCTATACCAACTCGACAGAAGACGTGAAGTCGTACGGCGTGGGCTTGGGTATCACGTATAATCTGCCCAGGAATTTTGTCTTGAACGGCAGTTGGAATTATGCCGACTTCGATGCCAATGAGGGACCTGAGTTTCGGGCGAATTTCAATACCCCAAAAAACAAGTTCTCAGTGGGAATTGGCAATCGCAAGCTTGCCAAGAACTTCGGCTTCAATGTCAACTACCGTTGGCAAACCGGATTTGAGTGGCAATCGTCTTACGGGATCTGGCAGGTGCCCGAATACGGCGTAGTTGATGCGCAGATAAGCTACAAGGTGAGTCCGATCAAGACAATCGTAAAGATCGGTGGTAACAATATCGGCGGAGGCGATTATCGCACGAACCTGGGTGCTCCTTTCGTAGGGCAACAATACTTCATATCGCTCACTTTCGATGAATTCCTAAACTGACGTGCCATGAGAAACTTCATCAAACTCATATACATTGTTCTGTTCGTGGCTTCCGCGTGTAGTCAGGACGTTATCGACCTGCAGGAACCGGAGGGTCCGGTCGAGACAAACTGCTCAACGGTGACTGCCGGAACGGCTGATTTTTCCAAATTTGTGGCGATCGGGAGTTCTTATGTGGCCGGGTTCCAGGCAGGCGCGTTATTTAACGAGGGTCAGGACAATTCGCTCGCGGCAATTCTGAACAAACAGTTCGAGTGCGCGGGCGCTCCGGCGGAATTTGTTCAGCCGTCTATCAAGACCGCCTACGGATACAACATCTTCGTCTCGCCGAACCCCATGGGAAGCGTTGTGTTGGGTCGCATGCTATTGCGTGGCACGCCGCCTACGCCGACGCCACTGGTGTCCGGTCCCGAAGCTATCCCAAATCCCGCCGTGAATCCGTCATTCATCTATGCGGGCAGTAAGACAGACCTCAACAATTTCGGCATCCAGGCGATTGTATTAGGTCAGGCCCTCATACCAGAAACCGGCAAGTGGTCAGGTGCGGGAACCGATCCGCGGTTTAATCCCTTTTACGGTCGACTTGCCTATCCTGGCAACGGTACGTCTACACTCTTAGGTGATGTCGTGGGCGCCGGTGGCTCATTCTTTCTGTTTTGGCTGGGTATGGATGACTTCCTGCTTCATGCCGCGTACGGCGGCGATCCTGCCAAGGCGCCGCTCACGGCCACGGCCGCGTTCGACGCGCAATACAAGCTGGCAATCGGTGGCTTGTTAGCCTCCAATCCCGACCTCAAGGGAGTGGTTGCCAACTTTCCCAACATCTTTAAAATGCCTCACTTTACCGCCGTCGCATGGAACGCCGTGCCGCTTGATGCGACGACGGCCGGCGGACTTACCGCGTCGCTCGCCAGCAACTACAATGCTTTTCTGGATGCTATGGTAAGCAACGCTGTTATTACCAGCGATGAGTCCACGAAGCGCAAGCTTACCTATGTGGCGGGCCAGAATGCCATCCTCATTACGGATGAAACGCTGACCGACCTTTCGCCGTACATGGCGGGGCCATTTGCCGGCCTCCTGCCCTATGCACGCGCGCGTCAAACCACTAAGTCAGATATCCTTCCACTAAACGCAGGGTCGGTGATTGGCACGGCTATCGGTGGCGATGCCACCAAGATTTACGGCGTGTCCGTTCCGCTGCCTGATCAATACGCGCTCATTCCGAGTGAAATTCTGGCCATTGAATCCGCGCGCGTGGCATTCAACAACACAGTCAAGTCCGTGGCCGATGCGAATGTGACGCGAATTGCTTTTGCGGACATTGATCAAGCGCTGGAGGCACTCATCTCCGCACAATTGATGGTGATCAATAACGTGTCGATCTCCGCGAATATCAACCCGCCTACGGGCATCTATTCGGAAGATGGTATTCATCCAAACAGCCGCGGCTACGCGTTTTTGTCGAATACGATTATATCGGCAATCAATACCCGGTTTGGAGCAACCATCCTTCCTGCCAACATCGGTCTATACCAGGCAACCGGCTTGCCGATCCCGTAAATAGAATGAACGGCTACCATCATCGTACCCATCGACGCGACACGCCCGTGGATTGAGCGTACGGCATTCAGTGCGTGAACTAAAATATGGGTTACCTCCTCACGGCTTCTTCACAGGGTAACCGGCGCGGGTCCACTCCATGTATCCCCCCTCGAGCGCATGCACGTGTTTGAAGCCCGTCGACTTCATTAAGTCAACGGTACGGCTACTGCGACCACCAGACTTGCAATACACGAAATAGGGCTTGTTCTTATCCAGTTTTCCGATCCGGGCGGCAAAATCTGACGCCTGAAAGTCAATTACCTGCGCGCCTGGAACAATGCCCTCGCGCACTTCGTCCGGTGTGCGGACATCGAGAATCACGGCATTCGCTTCGGCAGCCGACCGCTCGCGAAAAGTTTTCGCATTCAATTCAACTGCTCCGTCGGGATTGGCTGGCTGCTGCGCTTGTGCAAAGCCTGCCATCAACAGCATCAGGATAAATAGGTTTTTCATACGATTGGTATAAATCATGCTTAGCAAAACTATATATAGCCGGCGACCTTATAAGCCAGCATGCCCACCCATTCCTTGATGAGCTTTTGCCAGGTCACAAACGCTTCCAGTTTGGGAATTAACAGATTGTCTGGATAGAAAGATCGCGGATTTGAATAAAAATCCGTTGTAAATGGTTCAAGATTAATCCCAGCCTTGCGGTAACAGGCCAGCGACCTGCGCATATGGAACGCCGACGTAATCAGTAAACAATCACTTGCCTTCAGGTGCAGCGAGTCGAGCATGGGCTTCACTGCCACGGCCGACTCAAACGTATTTCTCGTCTCGTTCTCCAGCATGATCACACTATCTGGCACACCCATCATCACCATCACCTTTTTGAACTTATTTGCCTCCGGTTGAGCCTTTGTGATAATCTTCCCGGTGCCTCCACTGACGAGAATATTGCTGATCTTTCCAAGTTTATAGAGTTGAACTGTATGCGTAACCCGATCGGCGCCACGCGCAAAATAGACACGGTCGTCCGGATACCGATCAGGAATGGTACTCCCTGTCAATACAATACCCAGCTTGTGCGGGATCAATTTGTCGTACGCCACTGGGCTAATTTCCCACCTACCCATCACCTCGTTCGCAATGAAGTTGTTAGAAAAGAACAGCAGCATCCCGGTAGCCGCCCAGAGCGACCGTTGCTTCCATCGGGCGTTGCGGGTCAATGCGGCTGCAGCGACGGCAATGACGATCCATGTAAAAGGCATGGCGAGAAAGTCGATCGTCTTGGATAAGATGAAAAACATGCAATCACTTTTTATTCAGCGGATTCGACAGGCTGCCCATTCCGTCAATAATCTTCCGCAACACGTCGTAATAAAGTGTCAGCGTAAGGATCAGCGACAAGAGCCATATCACGCCCATGTTAAAGTAAAAGGTATCGATGTTCTTATTCAGGAAGTGTTTGGCCGGCATGTAGAATTGCGCGTCAAAATCAACCAGGTGATCAGGGTCCGGATCCTTGTAAACGGGGTATATCTTTTGAACCAACTTTCCATCAAGTTCAACGATCCGGTGTGTCTCCGTTGAATTCTTAACCAGATCCGCTATCGCCTCATTGTGGTAACTTTCTTTGAAAAGGTTAAAGCTCGCCTGCTGCTCAGGCGTACCCGTGCTCTCAAAAATAATCCGTTCTTTCTCTTCATCCGCCCGGTTGTAGCGATTCACGTACATGTGCTTAAGCTTTTCAAGGAAAGCGGTAATGGCTTCGAACGTCGCTGAATCAAATTGCTGTCTGGAAAGTTTTTCGACCGCAGGCAGCGACTGGTTAGTGTACTCCAGCTGACCTTCCACCTCTCTCCGTATCAGCGCCAGGTCGGTCTCCACGCGTTGACGGATATCGGGCATGGCCGATTTAAAGTTAATCAAGCAATACTGCAACCGGGTCTCAAGCTCTGGAACATAATAAACTTTCCGGTAGTCTGCATTTGCCATGGCCTTGTCGTGGAGATAGAATCGTCGCTCGAACAGGTTATCCTTGAATTGCGTCACCATCGCGGCTTCGAACGCCCAGCGTGACGCCATCAGATCGCCCACTACGGGTACCGTTGCGGCATTGCCTATCGCGGGATTAAGCTTGTCAAACTTCACCACCACACCGCTCAGGATCAGCTGAGGGATGAGGAGCAGTGGGATAAGGATATAAATCGTGACCGCCGAATCAAATCCGGATGAGATATTTAATCCGAGCAGGTTGGCAAAGCAGGCCGTCGTAAAAAGGATAAACCAATGATGAAGAAACATTCCCTTGATTTCCAGAATGTAATTGCCCACCAGAACAAAGGTGAGCGTCTGGACGGCCGACAGAAAAACCAGGATGGATATCTTGGAGAAGATGTAGCTGCTTCTGCTTAGATGTAAAAAGGCTTCACGCTTCAGAATTTTTCGGTCGCGAATGATTTCTTCCGCGCTCACCGTAAGGCCCATGAACAGCGCAACAATGACACTCATGAAGAAATAAGCAGGCAGATTCGGATTCTTGCTGAATACATAACCCGAAAGAAGGGTATCGTCGGTATTGTAATAACGCACGATGAACGCCAGGATGAATGCCAGCAGGGGCGCCTCCAGGAGGTTGATGATCATGTACTGACGATTGTGCAGTTTGGCCTGCAGATCGCGTAGTGAAAACAGGTGGGCCTGCTTCAGGCGTGTGGGTATACTCAGGGTCGAATGCGGGACTTCGCTGGAGGGTACGTTTGCAAAGGGACGATAGTTCTTTCGGAACAACGTGTTCCAATGCTCGGAAGATATCTTTCGTTCGTTCGTAAAATGACCATATTCGTTAATGACCTTAGTCTCGATTATGTTGAAAATCTGCTCTGGATTTACGTTCCCGCATTCGTGACATTCGCCTTCGTCGCTGTTGAGCAGGTTAATACTGCGCTTAAAGTAAACGATGGAGTCGACCGGGTTGCCATAATAGATCTGATATCCTCCGTAGTCGAGGATCAGCAGCTTATCGAACATCTTGAAAATGTCTGACGATGGCTGATGGATCACGGCAAAGACAAGCTTGCCCTTCAGCGATAATTCTTTAAGCAGATCGATGATGTTTTCTGAATCCCTTGACGACAAACCGCTCGTGGGTTCATCGCAGAAAAGCACTGCCGGCTCTCGCAACAGTTCCAACCCGATATTGAGTCGCTTGCGTTGCCCTCCGCTGATCGTCTTCTTCAATGGAGAGCCGACCTTCAGGTCTTTTGTTTCCGACAGTCCAAGATCTTCAAGAACCTTGTTCACCAGAACATCAATGTCGTGTTCTTTCTTGTTGCTGAAGCAAAGTTTCGCGGCGTAGTAAAGATTCTGGTAGACCGTGAGATCTTCAATTAACAGGTCATCCTGGGGCACGAACCCAATTACCCCTTCAACCCTACCCGGCTCTTTGTGTATATCGATGCCGTTAATCAGCACCTGCCCTTCCGACGGCGCTTCGGATCCATTCAACACGTGTAGCAAAGTCGACTTCCCGGCGCCCGATCCTCCCATCAAGGCAATAAGATTGCCTGATTCTTCGTTCAGCGATACTTCGCGCAGACCCAGCTTGCCATTCTTAAATCGAAAACTCAGGTTTCTTCCCTCAAACGACAGTCGCGGAAAGCGGCCAAATTTCTTGAACTTCGTCAGCACGTCGCCGTAGTAAACCGGCTCGTCTTTTTCCCAGCGCAACATGCTGCCCACGGCGAACACGGCAATTTTTCCCGACTTCACGGGAACACCATTCAGATAGATATCCGAACCACCGATATACTTCAGGAAATAAAACTCCGCTTGTTCAACGTACAGAACGGCCACAAAGCCCTTCAGATCCTTGCGGCGTATATGTGGCGGGTGCTGAAGGGTCGTAGGCGTCGACTCATCGACGATGAGTATCTTCTCGTGATTCAGCTGCTCCGGCGTCTGGCCCAGGGTAAAGACCATTATGGCCTCAATCTCGTCCTGGTGGATTTTAAACGAGGATCCGATAGCCAAAACGAGCTGACGCTCCCGGTCGGAAATTGATCCGTCGGCTTGCACGATGTTAACCAACTCGAGAATAATGACAACTTTTTGTTTCTGGGTGAGGTCCGCATTGACTGCTGCGCACAATTCCTCCAGCCTGGCCATCTCTGCGTGCAGCTCTCGCGTTGGTTCTGCACGTCCTGTGGCCGAGTATTCGTCGAAAATTTGCAAATACGGGTCGATTGCTTTCTGACTGAGGTGTTCATCCAGGAACCGGCGAATCTGATCTCGCTCTTGATGCGTAACCTCGCCGTCCCCGGCAACGACAGCAAACAACCGAAGGATGGCTTTGAGAAGAGGTTCGCTCATGATGTATGCAGGCTCTGGAGATTAAATATAAAACAAAGTCACATTTGAAAAAAAAGAAAGGGACCGGTTGGTACCGGTCCCTTTCCCAAGGCGCTCGTCACAAGGGCAACGATGTCTATTTTCATTCAGTGATTTTCTTGCGCAGGCGCTCCACGATGTTCGTAATCTCAACAAGATTCTTGTCGGACAACACCAGGTTTGCCTTGTTATTCTTGATCTGTTCTTCGATGTTCAGTGCTGCATACTCAGCCTCCAGCGCTTTCAAATCCGTCACCAATCCTGCAACAGACTCAGGCTGTTCGCGGATCGAAGCCAGCATCTTGTTGACTTCCGTAACTGATTTCTTCTGTTCCAGAACGATGCGAACCAGTGGTGTGAGAATCGTGTTTTTTGCGTCGTCCGGCAGGAGATCTTTAGGGTAAGACCTCACCACCCCCGTAGCAATGTACAATCCTTCTATAAAGCTTCCCGTGATGACCATCGCAGAGAGTTTATTTCGATTGTCATCCATGAGGAACGACTGTGTTCTTTTGATGGTGCGATCGAGAAGGTGAGTCAAAGAATCTTTGTTTGAGATGTTTGCTTCAAACTGCTTGAGTACTTCTACATCAAATGATCCGATCACACCAAGGCCATCGGCCAGCGTCTTGGCCGATTGCAGGTAGTCAATGGCTTCCTGTGTCTTGTCGTATGAGCTCAGATAACCGATATCAGCGGCGTAGACACCCAGGTTGAGGGCGGCTTTATCAGTACGGGCAGCATATTGGTCGGCTTTCGTGCGGGGATTAATCAGACTTTCATTGAATTCGGCACCGGTGGTCTGCAAAAGATAGGGAATCTCGGATGGCGGCGGAATGGTGTAGGCCAGTTCCTCGATATGGCTTCCAAGGCTATCGGCCTGCTGGAACTCGGCAGAGTTCTTGTCCTTGTCTGACGTCGACGACCCGCAGGACGCCAATCCAAACGCTCCGAGGACACTTAAAGAAAAATACGTAAGGTGCCGGAATTTCATGTTATGGTTAGGTTTATGGAGTTCCAATTTTAATACATTTTTCATAGCTTTAAAACCGGCCCTCGTAATTTTAGGCGATTTTTTGCCCTGGTAAGTTACTTTTTGGTTGGATTATCAAGTGCACCACTCAAAGAAAAGTTATGCAGCGACTTGTGGAAAGAACACTGTTGATCGATGACAGTGATATCGACCTTTTTATCCAACGCAGATTCCTGGAGGTGTATAACTTTTCCTCTGAACTTCAACTATTTAAATCAGCGGAAGAAGCACTCATCTGGCTCAAGGGAATCGCCGTCACTGAAGTTCCCGATATCATTTTTCTAGACCTCAATATGCCCGAGTTCGACGGGTTTGGCTTTCTTCGCGCATTCAAGGACTTACCTGCTCCTGTTCAGGCGAGAGCCCGGATTGTTGTCCTTACCAGTTCGAACAGTTCAAAAGATCGCGAACAGGCTTTCTCCTTTCCAAACGTTATTCAATTCATTACAAAGCCCCTGAAACAAACAGACATTGAGGACTTGAAGAGAATAATTAACAATTGACAATTTGCCTCCAGTTCTTTCGGGCTGCTTTGGTGCTTCGCTTTTGAAAACTTGATCCGTGTAACAGCTAATTCACAGGTTCCTGATAACAAAAGGGCCGAAAGGCCTCCATAATTATCAATTGTCAATTGTCAATTGTCAATTGCCCCCTATTTTTACGCCCTTATTCGCATTTATGGCAGATTACAGCAAGGAAGAGATCAAGCGTATTGAAGGGAAATGGCGGGCCATCTGGGAACAGCGCGGCGACTATCAGGTAAGCAACAATTCTCCAAAGCCCAAGTACTTCGTGCTCGATATGTTCCCCTATCCTTCGGGTGCCGGTCTTCATGTAGGTCACCCGCTGGGATACATAGCGTCGGATATAGTGTCGCGTTACAAACGTCTGAAAGGATTCAATGTTTTGCATCCCATGGGATTCGATGCATTTGGACTGCCCGCTGAACAATATGCTATTCAGACGGGTCAGCACCCTCGGATTACTACGGAGAAGAATATCGCGACCTATCGCAGCCAGTTGGGCAACCTGGGATTCTCCTACGACTGGAGCCGGAAAGTGGATACATCTGATCCCCACTACTACAAGTGGACCCAATGGATCTTCATGCAACTGTTCAACAGCTGGTATAACCAGGCGTCGACAGCAGCGCCAGGGAATGGCAAAGCCGAGCCCATAGAGACGCTTATTGCCCATTTCGAAACGTCTGGAAGCCACGGCGTTCAGGCGGCTTGCGATGAACCGGCTCCGCCATTCACGGCAGCCGATTGGAAAGGATACAACCGGGCGCAGCGCGAAGCCATATTGCAGCAATTCCGGATCGCCTACCTGGCCGAAACGATGGTGAACTGGTGCGCCGCTCTGGGAACCGTGCTTTCCAATGATGAAGTAAAAGACGGCGTGAGCGAACGAGGCGGATACCCGGTGGAGCGACTTAATATGCTCCAGTGGAACATGCGTATCAGTGCTTACGCAGAGCGGTTACTCAAGGGCCTCGACACCGTCGATTGGCCAGACCCTGTAAGGGAGATGCAAAAGAACTGGATCGGCAAAAGTGTCGGCTGCGAGCTGGAATTTTCGATCACCTCTGACCCGTCGGTAATAAATCAGGAGGGTCTATCCATTCGCGTATTCACCACGCGCATTGACACCATCTATGGCGTGACCTTTATGGTAATTGCGCCTGAGCATGAGCTGGTTGACAGGATCACAACTCCCGGGCAGCGCGAAGCGGTTGCTGCCTACTTTGACGTGGCCAAGAACCGAAGCGAACGCGAACGCATGAGCGAGGTGAAGCGGATCTCCGGTGTATTCACGGGGGCGTATGTGAAGAATCCATTCAACGACGCTCAAATTCCGGTTTGGGTGGCGGATTACGTCCTGGCCGGATACGGCACCGGAGCTGTAATGGCAGTTCCGTCGAGCGATACCCGCGACCACGCCTTTGCCAAGCACTTCAATCTTCCCATCATTCAGGTGCTGGAAGGACCTACAGCCGACATTACTAAAGACCATTTCGATCCCAAGTCCGGCAAGATGATCAACTCTGATTTTCTCAATGGACTGAGTTGGAACGATGCCATCATCAAAGCAGCGGAAAAAGTAGAGGCTATGGGCGTCGGCGTGCGCAAGGTCAACTATCGCATGCGCGATGCCATATTCGGCCGACAACGCTATTGGGGCGAGCCCTTCCCTGTGTACTTCAAAGATGGCATTCCCACCCTGGTGGATGAAAAAGATCTACCGGTCACGTTGCCTGAAGTCGATGCGTACAAACCTACCGAGAGTGGTGAGCCGCCGTTGGGTCGCGCCCGGGATTGGAATTATAACGGTTATACATTTGAATTAACGACCATGCCCGGATGGGCTGGCTCGAGTTGGTACTGGTTCCGCTATATGGATCCCCATAACCAGAACGAATTCTGCAGTAAGAACGCGCAAAAATACTGGCGGGATGTCGACCTGTATATGGGCGGTTCCGAGCACGCAACGGGACACCTATTGTACTCTCGGTTCTGGTGCAAAGTTTTGAAAGACCTGGGCTATGTTGACGCGGAAGAGCCGTTCCGAAAGCTCATCAACCAGGGACACATCCAGGGGGTGAGTAAGCTGGCCTATCGCATCAACGGAACCAACACATTTGTGTCGGGCAACCTGCGCAAGCAATACGAGGTCACGCCTATTCACGTCGACATTACCTTCGTAAACGGCGACGTCATGGACATCGAACGCTTTAAGGCCTGGCGTGACGACCTCCGCGACAGTGAATTCATACTCGAAGACGGCAAGTACCTCTGTGGTTCCGAGGTTGAGAAGATGTCGAAGCGATACTACAACGTGGTTAATCCGGATGACATCGTGAACAGTTACGGCGCGGATACGCTGCGCATGTACGAAATGTTCCTGGGACCGCTGGAGGTTTCCAAGCCCTGGAACACGCATGGAATCGATGGCGTTTACAAGTTCCTGCGACGGTTCTGGCACCTCTTCCATGATGGCCAGGGCAACTTCGCGGTAACCAACGAACCCGCCTCGCCAGAGGAACTGAAAATTCTACACAAGACCTTGAAAAAAATTGCCCACGACATCGATCATTTTTCTTTCAACACGTCGGTGAGCGAATTTATGATCTGCAGCAATGAATTGGGGAGCCTGAAATGCAACAAGCGGAACATACTCGAGCCCCTGGTGATCGCGCTCGCCCCTTATGCTCCTCACGTCACTGAAGAGCTGTGGCAACTGCTGGGGCACACTACGCCTCTACTCGAGGCGACGTTCCCCGTTCATGATGAGACCTATTTGCGCGAAAACGCTTTTGAGTACCCCATCTCGATCAATGGAAAGGTTCGGGTCAAAATGAACTTTGCGCTTGACATGCCTCGGGAAGACATTGAGAAACTTGTTCTCGCTTCCGACGCGGTACTGAAATGGACGGAAGGGAAAGTCCCAAAAAAGATCATTGTAGTGCCAGGAAGGATAGTGAACGTAGTAATTTAGATTGACGATTAACCACCAGCTCCGTTGTGAGGATTTGATTCACCGTTTTCAGCTCGTAGCCTGGATTAGTCATACTCGCGGCCAGAAACCAATCCCGACGTGTCGGGGATTTTAATTGTCAATTATCAATTTTCAATTGTCAAATTTGACCCTATCTTGATGGGATAACCCCTCCTCCTATGCAGCTTGTGATTAAGCAGCTGAGCAAAACGTACAGCAATGGCGTTAAAGCGCTCAAAGATGTATCACTCACCATCGGCCAGGGCATGTTCGGATTGCTCGGCCCCAATGGTGCCGGCAAGTCATCGCTCATGCGCACTATTGCCACCCTGCAGGAACCCGATACCGGCAGCATCTTTCTCGATGACCTGGATGTAGTGCGAAACAAGCACGAGGTTAGAAAATTACTCGGCTATCTGCCGCAGGAATTTGGCGTCTACCCGCGGGTGACCGCCGAGGCGATGTTGGATCATATAGCCGATCTGAAGGGGATCGTAGACAAGAAGCAGCGCAAGCAGTTGGTGGCGTCACTGCTGGAGCGTGTCAATCTGGGCGCCGTCCGGCACAAAAATCTCGGCACCTATTCCGGCGGTATGAAGCAGCGGTTTGGTGTAGCCCAGGCGTTGATTGGCGATCCGAAACTGATCATTGTCGATGAACCTACCGCCGGGCTGGATCCCGCCGAACGAAACCGTTTTTATAACCTGCTGAGTGAGCTTGGCGAGAATACAATCGTGCTCTTATCAACGCACATCGTTGAAGACGTGACGAATCTCTGCAGCGACATGGCCATTATCAGCCAGGGGGAAGTGATCGAGCAAGGCAATCCAAATACCCTGGTGACCGAGGTGCAGGGTAAGATCTGGAGCAAACGTATCGAAAAGAGCGAACTGAACGCTCATCGCGATGCTTTCCGGGTAATTTCTACGCAACTAAAGGGCGGAAAAACGCAAGTGCACGTGTACAGCGATACACAGCCGGACCCGACGTTTACGCCGGCGGAGGCCGGGTTGGAAGACGTTTACTTCTCCCGCATCGCCGAGCGTACCAACACCGTTTCCGCCTAACCCTACCGTTGTATCATGTTCTGGAAGATATTCCTATTCGAACTCCGGTACCGCATGCGTCGCCCTGCCACGTATGCCTATTTCTCTATCATCTTTCTATTCGCCTTCCTTTCGGGCATTTATGGCAACTCGCCGGCGTCGGAAAAGGTGTTTGTCAATTCGTCTTACGCGATCGGGTACATCATTGTCTTCCTCAGCATTTTCGAAATGCTGATTGCCTCTGCCATTATGGGCGTGCCCGTGTATCGCGATATTGAGTACAACACCAAGGATTACTTTTTTACGTACCCGATCACCGAAAAATCATACTTGCTAGGGCGATACGCGGGCTCCTTTGTGGTGTTGCTCTTCGTCAGTTTAGGATTCCATTTCGGGAACCTGCTGGGTACGCCGCTGGGAGTGCTTACAGGAGAAATCGAGCCCGACCAATATGGCCCCGTGGTTCCGTACTACTACCTCTACAATACCCTGTTATTGGGTGTGCCTAACCTGTTCTTTACCGGAACTCTATTCTTTTCTCTGGTAGCCCTCACGCGAAAGATTGTTGTGACCTATGTTGGCAGCGTGATACTGTTCGTGGGATACCTGCTGGCAAATGCGCTGATGCAGGACCTTGACAACAGGACGCTCGCCGATCTCCTCGATCCGTTCGCCCTTAGAACCTTCACGAATGCCACACGCTACTGGACACCTTCCGAGCAAAATACCATGCTGCTTCCTATCGAAGGCACATTCCTGTGGAATCGTGTGCTTTGGATCGGTGTGAGCCTGGCCATTTTCGCATTCACTTACTTCCGCTTTTCATTTGCCAGCATGATGAATGTTCCTGCCGGCAAGAAAGCCAAAGATACATCGAGCGCTGCTCGCATCACCACGCCTCTTGCTGAATTGCCGGTCGCCTCGCGCGTGTTCAGCAACCGTGTCTTCGTCAGAAAGATGATCCGCATGGCTTCGCTGGAGTTCAGGAATGTCGTGAAGGACTTCTACTTTATGGCGATTCTGCTGGCCGGTGTGCTATTCCTCTTCCTCGATGGATGGTTTGGATCGCCCACAATGGGTACCCCGGCACTTCCCCTCACCTATTACATGCTGGAGGTCAAGGACTACGACTACATCATATTCGTTTTTATCATTCTCATCTTTTACACGGGCGAAGTTGTACACCGCGACCGGGCCGTGAATTATTCCAACATCGCCGACGCCCTTCCCGTGCCCAACTGGGTGATATACGGCTCCAAACTTGTAGCCCTGCTGATGATCAGTTTCATGCTCGTGAATCTGGTATTGGTATCCGGTCTTCTCAACCAGATTCTTAAAGGGTATTTCAACTTTGAGTTTTCCATGTACTTCACGGATCTGTATCTCATTGAATTGCCGGAGTACATCGAACTGGTGATGCTGGCCTTCATCGTCCACATACTGGTCAACAACAAGTTCGTAGGTCACGTCGTTTCGATTGGTATCTGGGTAATGATGTTTCTCTTCCGAAACCTGGCGGAGGCAGATTACAACCTGCTCTTTTACAGCTATACACCCAACTACGTGATCTCTGACATGAATGGTTTCGGGCATTTCTTCAAACCGCTGGGATGGTTTAATGCATTCTGGTTGTGCCTCGGTGCCATCTTTCTCATCGTCGGCAACCTTTTCTGGAACCGGGGAAGCGAGCCTTCGTTCAGCGCACGTAAAAAACTGGCACGTCAACGCCTCTCCACCGTTGCGGCCACTTCACTGGCATTACTCGCTGTTGCCTGGCTGAGTATCGGTTCGTACATCTACTACAACGTAAGTGTCCTCAATACTTACCGAACCGGAAAAGAGTCGAAGCAGATTGGCGCAGATTTCGAAAAGCAATATGCGAAATACGAATTCTTCCCGCAGCCCAAGGTGATCGATGTAAAGGTTGCCATTGATATCTTCCCGGAAACTCGTTCAAGCAAAGCAAGGGCAACGTATATATTAGTGAACAAGAGTGACCAGCCGATCGACACCCTCATCCTAAACGCAGGAAGTCCGGTCTACCACACCACGTTCAGGGAATTGTCGATCGACGGCAAGACACTCACGCTGGTGAAGGAAGACAAACTGAAGCGATTTTACTTTTATACGCCAGCAGTTCCCATAGCACCGAATGACACGTTGCCATTCACCATAGAAATGGATCTCGGCTACCAAGGATTCACCAACAGCGGTTACAATCGCGAGATCGTATACAATGGAACATTCTTTGATCTCAGCGTATTTCCGTCTTTCGGTTATCCAGGCGATCCGTTGTCAAGCGATAAGGACAGAAAGAAGTACGGGCTGCCGAAGAAGGATTATATCGCTCCCCCACAGGACGATCCCTGGGGGCTGAGCCACTTATTGTTCAATGACGATGCCGACTTTATCACCTTCGATGCTGTGCTCAGTACGTCGCCGGACCAGATCGCTGTAGCACCGGGTTATCTGACAAAGACCTGGGAAGAAAACGGTCGAAAGTACTTCCACTATGCGATGGACAGCAAGATCGAAATGTTCTTCAACATCTCATCAGCGCGATATGCCGTGCACCGCGACAAATGGGAGTCGCCGTCGGGCCAGGTTGTTAACATCGAAATATTCCACCATCCAACACACACTTACAATCTTGACCGCTATGTGAATTCCATCAAGTCGTCGATGGACTACTTCACTAAATATTTCAGTCCGTATCAGCACAAGCAGATGCGTATACTCGAATTTCCGCGTTACGCCGGTTTCGCTCAGTCATTTCCCAACACCGTTCCCTATTCCGAGAGCTTTGGCTGGATTGCCGACAACCGTGATCCCGACGATACGGATTACACCTACTACGTTACTGCACATGAAGTGGCCCATCAGTGGTGGGGACACCAGGTATCGCCAAGCGCCACGCGCGGTGCCAATCAGCTTTCGGAATCTATGGCCGAATATTCCTCGCTTATGGTGCTGGAACATGCATACGGCAAGGACTGTATGCAGAATCGTTTGAAATATAGCCTCGACCGATATCTGCGAGGGCGCGCAGGCGAGGACAAGTTTGAAGCAACTTTACTGGACAACGATTCGCGTGCCTACGTTTGGTACGACAAAGGATCACTGGTGCTCTATGCGCTCCAGGATCTTATCGGTGAAGAAAGACTGAACGGCGCGTTCAGGAAGTTTATCGACACGGCCGCGTTCCGGGAGCAACCGCCATTTCCAACGGCTAATGAGTGGTACGGATACATCAAAGAAGCCACGCCCGATTCCGTTAAGTACTTCATTGAGGACGCCTTTGAAAAGATCACCCTTTACGAGAATCGTTTAATAGACGCATCGTATCGAAAAGATGGCGATGGCTACAAGGTGACACTCAGAGTCAATTCACGCAAGGTGTATTACGACGGCCTTGGCGGGGAAACAGGTACCGGGCAGTCGAAAGACCTCATTGACATAGGCATCTTCACCGAGGATGGAAAGAATGACAAGGGAATGAAAGAAAAACGGCCCCTGTATTTGAAAAAACACTGGCTTCAGCCTGGTGAGCAGACGATCGAAATCTTTGTGAAGACTGAACCTAAAACCGCCGGTATTGATCCCTATAACAAGCTCATCGACCGGATTCCTGACGATAACACCAAGTCTGTTTCAGAGGGCCAGTAGTGTCTAAGGGGCGGCGCATTCGTTAACATTTAGTACCTTGGGCCTTCCAAAGTGAATCGCATGCCTTATTCAAGGATTGTTGGCATTGGCCATCACGTACCCGAAAGGATCGTAACCAATCAATACCTTTCCACGCTCATGGATACCAATGACGATTGGATCGTTGAGCGCACGGGCATACACGAACGACGATGGATTGATCCTGCGACTGACACGGTCGCCAATATGGCCGCGAAGGCTTCGCGCATGGCGCTCGACCGCGCCGGCCTAAAGCCATCGGATATCGACTTCATTGTATTTGCGACTATCACCCCCGACTATTTCTTCCCGGGCTCGGGCGTGCTGTTGCAACGCGAGCTGGGGCTTGACGGACGCATCGCGGCGCTCGATATTCGAAATGCCTGCTCTGGGTTTATCTACGCCTTATCCGTCGCTGATCAATTCATCAAGACCGGGATGTACAAAAACATACTGGTTGTGGGCGGCGAGATTCAGTCAACCGCGCTCGACGTCACTACGCGCGGCAGAAACACGGCAGTTATCTTTGGTGATGGCGCTGGAGCGGCGGTGTTGCAGGCGTCTGAACGTCAGGGTATATTGTCAACGCATCTGCACTCAGATGGAAATTTTGCCGAGGAACTTTACATCCGGGACCCGGGCAGCAGCAGGCCGCCCGCCGAACGCCAGCCGGACCAGATTCTGGATACCACGACCTACAAGGTAGTCATGAACGGAAACCAGGTATTCAAGCACGCCGTGGTTCGTTTCATGGAGGTTATAACGGAGGCCCTGCAGGCCAACGGGCTTACGAAAAATGATATCAACCTGCTGGTTCCCCATCAGGCCAACCTGCGTATCAGCCAGTACATCCAGGACAAGCTTTCGCTTTCGAACGATCAGGTTTACAACAACATTATGCGCTACGGAAACACCACCGCTGCATCCATACCCATTGCCTTGAGTGAAGCGTGGGCAGAAGGTAAGGTCAAAGAGCACGACCTGGTATGTCTTGCCGCATTTGGCAGCGGGTTTACCTGGGCATCTGCGCTTATCAAATGGTGATATTTTCGAAGACCGCGCACGCCGCCGCGGAATTTGACGGCTGATAGAGAGTGAAACCAGAGCATCATGAAAACTAGTGCCTACAATCCAAGTCCGCTGGAAGTCGACTTTGCGAATGCCCTTTGCCAGTTGCAAAAAGAACTTGAGAAGCACCTCAAGGACAATCGCATTGTGCATGTAGAAAGCAGCGTGAAACGAGACAACCCAATGGTTAAGTTCAGTCTCATCGATCAGGATGGAGATCCCCATGAGGTGGTGTTTCGGATTATTCAGATTCCGGACAAATTCTAGATATTGCCTGATACCTTGTGGCGCCAGGTCATGGCCTGGCGTTAGCGCAATCGTTTTTTTAATTACCTTTCATGAATCACTCTATCGCAATCCTACATGCCGATACTCATCATACTCGTCAGTATCGTCTTGCTGATCCTGCTCATCAGTAAGTTTAAGATCAATGCATTTCTTGCGTTTCTGATTGTCTCCATCTTCGCCGGCCTTCTGTTGGGAATCGACGTGTCAAAGATCTCAGGGTCGGTTCAAAAGGGACTGGGCGATATGCTTGGATCGCTCGTCGTCGTGGTCGCTTGTGGCGCGATGCTGGGCAAACTGACTGCTGAAAGCGGTGCTGCCCAGCAGATAGCATCCGGGTTGATGCGCATGTTCGGCGAAAAAAACATGCAATGGGCCATGATGATCACCGGCTTCGTGATCGGCATTCCACTCTTCTATAACGTCGGCTTTGTCTTAGTGATCCCATTGATCTTTTCTGTAGCCTACCGGTTTAACCTCCCACCGGTTTACACGGGGGTGCCGTTACTGGCGTCTCTTTCTGTCACCCATGGCTTTCTTCCTCCCCATCCTGCGCCTACCGCACTCGTTGCTCAATTCGGCGCCGACCTTGGAACGACCTTGATCTATGGGATGATCATCGCGGTCCCCACCGTGATCCTTGCCGGCCCCCTGTTTGCCTCTACCCTGCGAAATCTGAAATCATCTTCTGCCGGAATCATCACCGTAAAGCCGATACCAGATGACAAGCTGCCCGGATTAGGTATCAGCATCCTGTCGGCTATGCTTCCCGTTGTGTTGATCACGCTGACGACCGTGTTCGACAATCTTGTGCCCGATGCCGGCGCCCTGCGACCGATCATATTGTTCTTTGCCGATCCGGCCATCGTGATGGTGCTTTCGCTGGCCGTGGCGACGTACACGCTCGGTCTTCGAATGGGCACCTCCATGAAGGTGGTTATGGACATTTACAGCGAAGCCATCAAGGATGTCGCCGGCCTGCTCCTGATCATGGGTGGCGCGGGCATGCTCAAGCAAGTGTTGACCGATAGCGGCGTGAGTACTGAAATTGGCAATATGCTGAATGGCCTCGATGTGCATCCCCTGCTGCTGGCCTGGTTCATCGCCTGTGTAATTCGTGTTTGTGTAGGCTCAGCCACCGTCGCGGGCCTCACCGCAGCTGGCATCGTTGCCCCGCTGTTGACCCGCCCGGATGTTAATCCTAACCTGATGGTATTGTCTGTCGGCGCGGGCAGTCTGATGTTTTCACACGTCAATGATGGTGGCTTCTGGCTCTTCAAGGAGTATTTCAACCTTACCATACGGGAGACGATCCGCTCGTGGTCGCTGATGGAAACAATCGTTTCGATCGCCGGCATCATCGGCGTGATGGCGTTGTCATATATTGTCTAGGCGTGATTGCATTTGTATATTACCGCCCGGCCCACGAAACGGCTGCTCAACTATGGCCCTCACACCCGATGAACGCTTCGAAGAGTTAAAACTCACACTACCACCGGCACCGACCCCATTGGGCGTTTATAAGCCTTTTCTCGTGGTCGGTAATTTTGTCTATGTATCCGGACACGGCACCGTTAAGGAAGACAAGAGCCTGATTATTGGAAGAATAGGGAAAGACCTGGATATCGAAGAAGGTAAGTTGGCTGCCCGCCAGGTAGGACTTGCCATCCTCGCCACGCTCAAACAGAATCTCGGAAGCCTGAATAAAATCAAAAGGGTGATAAAGGTCCTGGGCATGGTAAACTGCGTGCCTGAATTCGAACGTCACCCGTACGTGATCAATGGGTGCAGCGAGCTGTTTGCCTCCGTATGGGGACAGGACAACGGTGTGGGTGTACGCAGCGCGGTAGGCATGGGATCGCTTCCGGACAACATTCCGGCGGAAATTGAAGCTATGTTCGAACTCGCCTAGGTAACTACGGCCCAGGGAAAATGGCCCATCCCATTTACTTTACCGGAAGCGTGAACTTCCGTTTGTCTGATTATGACCACTGACCGAAATGCATGATAACCCATCCCGCATGAACGAAAGTAACTGGTATCCTATTACAAATATTGACGCGGTGGACTCACCCACGCTCGTGATCTACCCCGAACGTGTGCGGCATAATATCGACACGCTGCTGGCCAGTATCGATGATGTCACCAGGCTGCGACCACACGTGAAGACTCACAAATCGGCCGAGGTATCGCGCATGATGCTGGATCGCGGGATCCGGAAATTTAAATGCGCGACGATTGCCGAGGCTGAAGTATTGGCCGGCGAAGGGGCACCTGATGTCCTGCTTGCTTATCAACCGGTTGGGCCAAAGGCAAGCCGATTGCTGAAGCTGGTGAAGAAATTTCCCAACACCCTGTTTTCCTGTTTGGTCGACAATACAGGAACGGCCCGCGGGCTGTCGGACTGTTTCGCCGCAGCGGATGCCCAAGCGCGCGTCTTCATTGATCTTAACGTGGGCATGAACAGGAGCGGTATTGCACCCGTTGATGCACTCGATTTGATCAGCGCCCTTGCCGGTCTCGCGAATATTCACGTCCGTGGTCTCCATGCCTACGATGGGCACATTCGCGACACCGACATGGCTATACGCAAACAAAAATGCGACGCGGCCCTGGATCCTGTGATGAAACTGCAGCGGTCGGCGTCGGAATTGTTAAAGGAAGAGTTGATCGTTGTTGCAGGAGGTACGCCCACGTATTCCGTGCACCGGACGCGGGCCGGCGTCGAGTGCAGCCCGGGAACCTTCATTTATTGGGACCAGGGTTATTCCGATATTCTCCCGGAACAAGACTATCAATTTGCCGCCCTCGTGATAACCCGCGTAGTCTCCCTGCCGAAGCCCGGGGTGATCTGTGTCGATCTCGGGCATAAGGCCATCGCCTCCGAAAACCCCATCGACAAGCGCGTGTCATTCCTGAATGGCGGCGCCTTACGTCCCATCGGCCACAGCGAGGAGCACATGGTCTTCGAAGTAGCCGACAATCACGTCTATCAGGTTGGCGACGTGCTCTACGGCGTGCCATTCCACATTTGTCCAACGGTAGCCCTACATCAAAAACCGGCCATCGTCTACGACGGCATGGTCACCGAATACTGGAATACACAATCGAGAAGTCGGATGCTTACCGTATAACGAATGTGTATCCATAACGATGCATTTTGTCCAAGTTGCTCGTCCAAATACTGATTCATTAATCACTGAGAAGGCCCCGAAGGGCCTCCAGAGAATCACTAACTATCAATACTATCAATTACTAATTACCAAACATGTTCACTATCGACGCCCACCTCGACCTCAGTATGAACGCCATGGAATGGAACCGGGACTTGACACGGCCTATCGGTGAAATTCGCGGGCGCGAGGCAGGGATGACTGACAAACCCGATCGCGGCAATAACGTGGTATGCTTCCCTGAACTTCGAAAGGGCAATGTTGGCCTCGTTGTAGCGACACAGATAGCGCGCTATGTAGCGCCCGACAATCCATTGCCCGGATGGCACTCGCCCCAACAGGCATGGGCACAAACGCAGGGCCAGATCGCGTGGTATAAGCAGATGGAAGCGGAAGGGGAATTGAAACAGATAAAAGATCTACCCTCTCTGAATGACCACGTCGATCGCTGGACATCGTCGTCTGACCACACAGGCATGCCGATCGGGTATATACTCAGCTTGGAGGGAGCGGATTCTATCGTGACGGTGGCCCACCTGGAGAAAGCTTATGCCTATGGCCTGCGCGCCATAGGCCCTGCGCACTACGGCCCCGGTCGGTACGCGCAAGGGACGAATGCAACTGGCGGGCTAGGTACCGATGGACGGGCGTTGCTAAAGGAAATCGAACGGCTCAACATGATCCTGGATGCCACGCACTTGTGCGACGACAGTTTCTGGGAGGCCATGAAACACTATAACGGCCATGTGTGGGCGAGCCATCATAATTGCCGCGCGCTGGTGGACCACAACCGGCAGTTCAGCGATGAACAGCTAAAAGAGCTCATCTCACGGGGGGCCGTAATCGGAGGCGTGATGGATGCCTGGATGCTCGTGCCGGGCTGGGAAAGGGGCAAGTCTACACCGGCCAGTATGAATTGTACGCTGGAGGTGCTCATCGATCACATGGATCACATCTGCCAACTCGCCGGAAATGCAGACCACATCGGCATCGGCTCCGATCTGGATGGCGCTTTTGGCAAGGAACAAAGCCCTGTGGAAATCGAGACTATTGCTGATCTGGGTCGCATACCGGCACTGTTAAAAAAGCGAGGCTATAGCGACGCCGATGTGGAGAAGGTGATGCACGGCAATTGGTTGCGCTTTCTCCGGAAGGCGTGGTGATGGCGCCCGAAGAGTTTCCGGGATGAGTTGATCGCCGAGTGGCCCTAAAATCCCGTAAGTTGCCTCGGGATTAACGCGGCGAAATGCGTACTTTTCAGGTAGTATCGCACTGAATACGGCATCAGCTGAAAGAAATCGCGTTGAACATGAAGAAGAAGATTATTTGCCTGGGACTGGTTGTGGGGTCAGTTGTTGCCCTCTCGTTCAGCACACCTGCTGAACGTTACTTCGAAATCGCTAAGAACCTCGACATCTTCGCTACCCTTTTCAAGGAAGTGAATGCGCTGTACGTCGATGAAGTAAACCCGAACAAACTGGTGAGGACTGGCATTGATGCCATGCTCACGTCGCTGGATCCTTATACCAACTACATTCCCGAAGACGAAGTTGAAGATTTTAGAACTACGAACACCGGCCAGTACGGTGGCATTGGCGCGATCACCCGCGAGATTGGCAAACGCACCGTGGTCACCATGATCATGGAAGGTTATGGCGCACAGAAGGGTGGCCTGAAGATCGGCGATGAGGTGCTCAAGATCGACGACGTAGAGCTCTCCAAACTCACGCGCGAAGAGTCCGGTCAGTTGATGAAGGGACAGGTGGGCACGCCTGTTAGCCTCACCGTTAAGCGCATCGCTGTCGACAAACCTATCAGGCTCGACTTCAAAAGAGAAAAGATCAAACTGAACAACGTTCCATATTCGGGGATGGTGAACAACGACATTGCCTACATTCAACTTTCCGACTTTACACCTGACGCCGCAAAAGAAGTCAAGATTGCCCTCGTAGCACTCAAAGAACAAGGCGCCAAAGGCGTTATCCTGGATCTTCGCGGCAATCCGGGAGGATTGCTGATCGAGGCAGTGAACATAACGAACCTGTTTCTGCCGAAGGGCCAGCTGGTCGTCAGCACGAAGGGCAAGATTCCCGAGAATAACCTCAGCTATGAGACCTTGAACACGCCGGTTGATACGGATCTCCCGGTTGCTGTGTTAATTAATCGCGGCAGCGCCTCTGCTTCTGAGATTGTCGCTGGTACCCTTCAGGATTATGATCGCGGCGTGATTGTAGGTGAGAAATCCTATGGAAAGGGCCTCGTGCAGGTAAGCAGACCCTTGTCCTACAATTCGCAGCTCAAGGTAACCACGGCGAAGTACTACACCCCTACCGGCCGATGTATCCAGGTTCTTGATTACACCCATCGTCGCGACGATGGCAGTGTTGACTCCATTCCGGATTCGTTGAAGCGCGAGTTCAAAACCACACACGGCCGCACGGTTCAGGATGGTGGTGGCATTGAGCCCGATGTGAAATCAGAAGCGCGCGAGGCGCATCTGCTTACGCAAGTCCTGTTTGAGAAGGGTTTCCTTTTCGATTATGCCAACCAATATGCGCACAGCCATCCGCAGCCCGTTGAGGCTCGTTCGTTTACGCTCAGCAGCGAAGAATACCAGCAATTTGTTACCTGGATGCGTGACAAGAACTACAACTACAAATCATACCTCGAATACGAATTGCAGCAATTCACGGAGGAAGCTAAGAAGGAGAAATATTATGATGACCTGAAGGCGCAGCTGAGTCAGATCCAAACAAAGATTGCCGAGACTAAAAAGAATGAGTTGAGCCTGTATCGCGACGAGATCAAGATGCTGCTGGAAGAAGAAATTGTTTCGCACTATTCGCTCGAGAAAGGAAGCGTAGAGGCCAGCTTCAAGTACGACAACGAGGTGAAGGCGGCGTCCGCACTGCTTCACGATGCTGCTCAATACAAGAAGATTCTAAACCTCCAATAACTATGGCGCTGGGGATTGCCCGGACGCTGAAGCTCATATTTCTATTGCTGGTATTGGCAATTGTCATTTCGTTTCACTCATGCATGTCTTTCCGCATGAGTGACCGGGAGGTCGATGACTATTTTAAGCAACGAAATGTTGATGCCACGCAGCACACCTATGATGCGCACAGCCGGGAAATTCATTATGTAAGTGCAGGCGACAGCACACAGGCCTTGGTATTGTTCGTGCATGGTTCGCCCGGATCGCTGAGTGCTTTCATTCATTTTCTCGCAGACACCAGTTTGCTTCGGAAAGGCCTGCTGATCACGACAGACCGTCCTGGGTTCGGCTATTCGAACTTTGGCCGAGGGGTGGGGTCCTTAAAGGAGCAGGCGGCAATTCTCAAACCTATTCTCGAGAAGTACAAGCGTAACCGGCCGGCCGTGCTGATTGGACATTCCCTAGGGGGACCGTTGATTGCCCGCATGGCGATGGACTATCCGGATCTGGTGGATGGACTGATAATCGTTGCTGGCTCGATCGATCCCGCGCTGGAACCCAATGAAGTATGGTTCAGGGCACCACTGGCCACGCCGTTTCTAAGCTGGCTCCTGCCCCGCTCTTTGCGTGCCTCCAATGAAGAAATCTATCACTTGAAACCCGAACTCGAGGAAATGCTTCCGCGCTGGCCCGAGATCCATTGTCCGGTGATTGTCATACAGGGCAAAAAGGATTCGCTCGTACCCGCCGAAAACGCCGAGTTTGCCAGGAGAAAACTCGTGAATGCCCCGGTGGAGTTTGTGTTTAAGGAAGACATGGACCACTTCGTACCCTGGAGCAATCCGGAGCTTATACATGATGCCATTCTCCACATGATAACGGAAACCCTACCCGCAGCACATTCGGCAAACAGCAAACGGCGATAGGGCAACAGCCCTATTTAATGTACAACGTCTTGGCTGCAGCTTCATATTTATCGTTAGCCTTCCACGTCGGCGCATCAGCGGCATTTCCCAGCAGGAAGACGCTGCGAAGCATGGCCCTGTAAAACTTGGCGAGATACGCCATATCGAGGGTGCCCGCCTCGTCAGCTGGTTGGTGATAATACTTCATCAATTCCTTATCGAAAGCTTTGACGCCGGGAGAAATATTCACAGACGGCACGCCCTTCCTGGCAAAATTTACATTATCTGAGCGATCATAGAGTCCCTGCTCGGGCGCAGGATCGCCTTTCAGTTGCAGGCCAGCGCCGGTGCAAGCTTGCCGCAACAGCTCATCCGCAGACGTCCGGTTGAAATCGATCACTGTTGCAATAGACGTATCGTTGTAACCGGCTCCGTCACAATTCAAATCAAAAACGGTCTGCTTTAACGGAATGACGGGGTGCTCAGCGTACCAGTTGCTGCCTAGGAGACCCACCTCTTCAGCAGTGAAGGCGATCAGCAGGATCGACCTCTTTGTGGGGTTCTTCGCGAAGAACCTGGCCGTTTCCAGCAGCGCGGTTGTGCCAATGGCGTTGTCGCGTGCACCGTTGAAAATGGAGTCTTGACCTGCCTGCCGGTTCACACCCACGTGGTCATAGTGGGCAGTGACAGCGACATATTCCTCGCGCAATGATGCATCGCTGCCACGAATGACGCCCACGACATTTTTCGCAGAAACGGTTGTGGCCAGGGCCACTTCGACGACCAGTGATCCGGACCCGCTACTCTTTTGCATCAAGGATTTCAGCGGGTCTGCTTCGGAATTCTGAATGAGAATATGAGGAATGCCGGACTCCTCCTCCTGCAGAGTTACACGGCTCTTGGAGAAGTAGTTTTGCAAGGCACCCCAGGGTACACCCGGTAGCGCCATGATTTCCACCAACGCCTGAGCGCCCCGCTCGGAGGCAAGCAGGCGCTTGGCAGGCGCGGTTCTCAGAATACCTTCGTTAATTTTAGTAGAGCCTTGCGATCCAAACAGGCATACGACGATCTTCCCGTTCACGTCAACTTTATCAAAGTCCGCAGCAGTACCATAGCCCGCATATACAACCGGCTTGGTTAGCTGTGCCGAATGCCCTTCAATGAGGACACCGGCCATACTACCCGAAGCACCATCGACCTCCAACGTCAACTCCACTTTGCCAGGAACGGGCAATCGCATCAGAGAAACGGCTTGAAAATAGGAATGGCCATCTCCCGGTGTCACACCGGCCGACATGAACTGCGTCATGAGGTAGTTGGCAGCTATGTCTAGTTCAGGACTTCCTGTATTTCTTCCCCGCATTTCGTCGGCCGATAAGAAACGAATGTGCGATTCGATGCCTGGCAGTGTAATGAAATCGTCAATTGCCTTGAGTGATTTCTTCTGCGCGACGACCATCGTGCAGCTTAACAAGAGGAAGAAGGTCAGATAGCGCATGGTGTTGGTTAGTTAGTTAACGCGGGCAATGAGCAATTTGTAATTAGTAATGGTGGAGGGGTGTCGCCCCATAAGGTAAAAGAGAGTCGCAGAGTAAATGCCCTGCGACTCTCTTATTCATAGCCCCGAAAGGGGCTCCAAAATTACTAACTACTAATTGCTAATTCTACCTACTACCTCAGCGGAGGAAGAGCAGTTCCCTGTACTTCACCAGTGGCCAGTCTTCGTTGTCTACTAACAACTCAAGCTTGTCGACCGAATCACGGATAGTCTCGAAGTACTTTTCTTTGATCTCATCGCAGTATCCGATGGCGCGCTTATGCGTGTCCGTGATCTTGTTCAGGCGCTTGCGCTCCTCGACCATTGCCCGTACGTTGGTCTTGATGTTATCAATGTGACCGGAAATTTCTTTGATCGTCTGAATTACGGTGCTGTTGTCAATGCCCAATCCCTTCAAGCCATTGGCATTCGTGATAAGTTTGGTTTGATAAGCAATCGCCGTAGGAACGATGTGATTCATGGCCAGGTCTCCCATTACACGCGCTTCAATCTGTACGCGCTTGATGTACGATTCCAACCTGATCTCTACACGCGCTTCAGTTTCCTTGTGGCTCATAACCTCGTGTTTCTCGAAAAGTTTGAGCGCTTTGGGAGTAAGGTATGCGTCGAGTGCACGCACCATGTTCTTAACGTTACCGAGCTTGCGCTTGCTAGCTTCGTTGACCCAGTCTTCCGAATAGCCGTCGCCTTCGAAGCGGACATCTTTCGATTCCTTGATATAGCGACGCAAAACAGTGACAACGGCCATGCGTTTCTCTTCTCCTTTGTCGATCTCTTTGGTTACGGCCTCGTAGAAGTCCTCCAGTTGCTCTGCGACAATGGTATTCAATGCCGTCATCGCGATACCGCAGTTGTCAGATCCCCCTACTGCGCGGAATTCGAACTTGTTGCCGGTGAAAGCAAAAGGCGAAGTACGGTTGCGGTCTGTCGCATCGAGAATAATTTCAGGAATCTGGTCGATACCCAGCTTCATGTACATATTGTCGCCCTTCTCGATCTTCACGTTTCCACCCTTCTTCTCGAGTTCATCAAGTACCGCCGACATCTGCGATCCGATGAATACCGACATAATGGCCGGCGGCGCCTCGTTGGCACCAAGCCGGAAGTCGTTACCCGGTGTTGCAATACTCGCACGAAGCAGATCCGCGTACTCATGCACCGCCTTGATGGTGGTGATGAAAAATGTGAGGAACATGAGATTGTCGCGGGCACTGCTGGTCGGTGCGTACAGGTTCACGCCCGTGTCCGTGATCAATGACCAGTTGTTGTGCTTACCCGAACCGTTGAGTCCGGCAAATGGCTTCTCGTGAAAGATGATTCTCAAGTTATGACGATCCGCCACGCGCGCCATCACGTCCATCATCAGCTGGTTGTGGTCGTTCGCCACGTTGACTTCTTCAAACAGCGGCGCCACTTCAAACTGGCTCGGTGCCACCTCGTTGTGACGGGTGCGTACCGGTATCCCCAACTTCCAGGCCTCGATTTCAAAGTCTTTCATGAAGTCGTAAACGCGCGGAGGAATGGATCCAAAGTAGTGATCCTCCATTTGCTGTCCACGTGCCGGCGCATGACCATAAACCGTACGCCCCGCCATTACCAGGTCGGGACGCGCGTCGAAAAGCGCTTTATCAACAACAAAATATTCCTGCTCCGCTCCCAACGAGGCCACTACGTGTTGAATGTCTTTGTCGAAGAGCTGGCAAACCTTTGTCGCTGCGAGATCCACGGCCTTCAGTGCTCTCAACAAAGGCGACTTGACATCGAGCGTTTCGCCTGTATAAGAAACAAAAACGGTTGGGATACAAAGTGTTTTGCCATAAAGGAACATGGGCGAAGTAGGATCCCAGGCCGTGTATCCACGAGCCTCGAACGTGCTGCGTATGCCGCCACTCGGGAATGAAGAAGCGTCAGGTTCTTGTTGAACCAGTTCGCTCCCCTTGAATTTTTCTATGCCTGAAATCGCATCAAAGAACGAGTCGTGCTTTTCTGCCGTTCCGCCAGTCATCGGCTGGAACCAGTGCGTAAAGTGCGATGCGCCCTTGGTGATTGCCCACGACTTCACAGCAGCCGCTACCGCGTCGGCCGTGGCTTCATCGATCTTCTCGTGGTTCTTGATGGAAGAGCTAACTTTTTTGAAGACAGCTGGAGATAGCGTGGCACGCATCTGTTCGGCGCCAAACACGTTTTCCCCATAAAATTTGGAGACGTTCGGGCTGGGCAACTCGACAGCAACGCGCGGCCGTTCGCTGAGTTTCTTGAGAGCATCAAATCTTAAATGCGCCATAAAGTGGTTGTAATTTGAGGTATTTAGTCTCCAAAACTATTGGAAATTTCGGAACAGCATGATCGTTCGACCGACAAATTCAATTTTTTATGAGTCTAAACCTGTATAAGGGCGAAAACATACCCTTGAACACGTTTCCGGTTATCATTTACGTATCGGACAATTGTTCTCGGAAATAAAAAAGTCGCCCTGTGAGGTGAGGCGACTCTTAAATTCATAAGTATGAGGTCAGCAGTACCAACGATCAGCTGGACTTTTTTACCGAGCCTCCGCTGCTGGAGTTGGTGATGGACTTGGAAGGATTGCCACGGTAACGAATGCTACCCCCGCTGCTGGCATTGGCGCTGAGCGCTTCCTTTACATTTACCTTAATGGAACCCGCGCTTGAGGCGTCTACGACAACCGATTCAACTTCGAGGTCGTAGGCATCTATCTCGCCGGCACTGCTTGCGTCTGCCTTAAGCGCCTTGGCCCTGCCCTTGACTTCGATTTCGCCTGCACTAGAGGCACTGAGGTCCATCTCGCCGGCGTCTACCTCTATCTCGATAGTACCCGCGCTCGATGTGCCCACTTCCAGAGAGGAAGTTTTGATCACGCCTTGCGAATAGATATTTCCGGCCGAGCTGGCCGACAGTTTTTCAAGTTGTGTGTAGGTAACGAAGACTTTCGCCTCGACGCGGCCTTTGTAGTTACCGTCGCGCATATGCACTTTAAGGTAGCTTCCCGAGACTTCGGTGATCACATTTTGTATCGGCGTTCCATATACTTCAACCTTGGCGCTTTCCTTGTCGCCCTTAATGAGGTACACGTCGATACCCTCTGCAACCTTAACCCCGGTAAAGGGGCCAATATTACGCGTCTGCGATTCCTGAGCAAACCCTGGGACTGACAGCAACAGGACGAAGACGATTGACAGAATTTTATTCATATTGATTACCTACTTTTGAGCTAAAGACCAGCCGTCTTTTAAAGGGTTGCATGGGTTCTGCGGCCGGCCAAAATTTTTGTCGATGTACCAAAACATCGTATTTTACAATAAATTTCAAAGTCTGATTCGTAAAATTTGCATTCAACTAATAGTGGAATATGATCTTTGATAAGAAAGCAGAACTTAACGTGCTCATCAACCTTGCGGCCAGCGACAGCAATGTAGCTGCCCGGGAATCCAAACTCATCCACACCATTGGCACAGCAAACGGCCTGTCCAAAGAGGAAATCGACGGTCTTTTGAAGAGCCCCAAGCCCATCGGTGATATTGGAACGCTAACGGCCGATGAAAAGTTTGAACATCTTTACAACCTCATCCAGCTGATGAAGATGGACGGCCAGGTATTTCGCAGCGAGATTGTGTTCTGTGAACACATCGCCGAGAAGTTAGGCTTCAAGAAAGCCGTGGTTGCCGAAGTATCTCAGCACGTGTACAGTGACCCGACCATCACTGCCGACCGCGAGATGGTTAAGACCAAGGCGATGAAATTCCTCAAGGCCAAATAGCTTATTACCTACCTCCTTGAATATGAGAAGACAGAGGCCGCCCCAAGGGACGGCCTCTTGTTTTTGATTTAAAACGAGCGGTCATCTGGCTTCTCGCTTTACTATGAGCACTGACGAAAAGACTCTTTGCGAACCTTATCGTCTTTGTGCCTCTGCGGTTACAATACTCTGCGTCCTCTGCCGCCTCCTCTGCTAACCCTGCCCCGTCTGCTTCCCTTTACTCAAGTTCACTTTTGTTGTCCTCAGCCCTGTAGACAACCTTCCCATCGACAACCACTACCGATACCGTTGTAGTCAATATGTCCTGCTCCGGCACGGTCATGATGTCTCGGGAGAACACCGTGATGTCGGCCCGCTTACCCACCTCGAGCGATCCCTTTATCTTTTCTTCAAAACCACCGAAGGCCGCGTCGAGGGTATAGGACTTCAGCGCTTGTTCGCGGGTCATTTTCTCTTTCGGTTCGTAGCCCCCTTCTGGTTGTCCCTTCAACGTCATGCGTGTAACCGAGGCGTAAAACGAAGGTATCGGATTGACTGGCTCGACGGGCGCATCCGTACCGTTAACGATCTTCGCACCTGACTTCAGCAGCGTCTGCCACATATATGCCCCTTCAACGATGCGCTTCTCGCCCAGGCGATCGATCGCCCAGGGGCGGTCTGAAGACATGTGGATGGCTTGCATTGCGGGGATCACTCCCAAGGCAGCAAATCGCGGCTGGTCGGCCGGATCAATGTGCTGTGCATGTTCGATGCGGAATCGATGACTGGCCAGGGGAACGTTGGATTCCTTGAGGGCAAGTTCATACCGATCGAGCACCTCGCGATTGGCGCGGTCGCCGATCGCATGAGAACACACCTGGAAGCCAGCTTTGAGCGCTTCGCGTGCCGTCTTCAACACGGTATCCATCGGCAGGGTAGCCATGCCATACCAGTCAGATCGGTCCGAATAGGGCTGCAACAACCAGGCGCCACGTGAACCGAGTGCGCCATCACAGTGCAGCTTCACAGATCGCACAGTTAGCCACCCCGTTGTGTCAATCTCCGGTCCTTTTTTGAACCATTCATAGACCAGGTCGCGATCGCCCCCGGTCACCATCACATATAAACCTACGGCAAGCTTTCCTTCATCTTTGAATTGATGATAGAGATCGATGGTCTCCCGGGACGCACCTGCGTCGTGAAAGCTCGTGATGCCATTCCGCAGGCATGCCTGCATCGCGAGTCGCAGCGCCTCGGCATTTCGTTCAGCGGTGTTGGCAGGAATGTGTTCGGCAATAAGCGACATCGCCCGTTCATTGAACAGGCCCGTCGGATTACCTTTTTCGTCACGGATTACCTCTCCTCCTTCTCCCGCTTCCTTTTGCAGCTTCTCGCGCGACAACAGATTTACCCCCGCCACTTCCATGGCCTTGGCGTTCGCAAAGCCTGCGTGGCCGCTGGCATGTCGCAGGAACACCGGGTTGCTTGGTGATGCGGCACTTAAGGCGTCATGTACCGGAAAGCCTTTAATCAACCGATCCGGTCTCACATCCCATTTGTCCTGATGCCAGCCACGACCGGTTATCCACTCGCCTGGCCGCGCCTTCTCCGCTGCGTCCTTCACCATCGACACGATCTCATCAAAACTTTTAGCCTGCATGAAATCCAGCTCCAGTTCATTGTAGCCAATACCCATCAGGTGCCCATGACCTTCAATGAATCCAGGCGTGGCGATGCGTCCGTTCAATTCCACAAATTGTGTTTGCTCTCCCATGAAAGGTTCAACATCAGCCGCAGTACCGACGGCCACTATGATGCCCTTCCGGATAGCGATTGCGTCGATGATGGGCTTGGCGGAATCGACGGTGTAAATGGTTCCGCCGCGAATGATGAGATCGGCAGGTGTGTACTTTTTGCCGCATGAAGCCAGTACAAGAAGGCAGAGGGACAGGATTAGAATTCTGTTCATGGTTCAGGTTTATCACCTAATGATAAACAGAATTTCGAGAGGAAATGTGTGCTGTGAAAATTTTTGGATTAGTACGCCGTAACAAAAATAAGTGTGCCTCCTTTTTGGAGCCCTTACCAAAGCAATTTCACCGTTTTAGATAATTCTTGCTTAGGGTAATTTTGAAATGCTGTATTAGCGGGATGCGTAGTCCGCGCGAACAGCGACCACCGACGCTCGCGCTTGTTCGGCCTCGCGCCCATTTACGCGCTCGGAATAAATTACCTTGTCACCCGCGTGCTCAAAAATGCCGGCGCCATACGGCTTAACAATACCAAAGCCCTGATCGAACACAAACATCGCGTGTTGGTCGCCGGTGCCCGAAATGATATCCCTGCTGAAGGCAAAATCTTTTGAGTACTGTCCCAACTGTGCCAACAACGTGTTGCAGATATCGGTCTGGTTCCCGAGCGTGTGAATGACCGTATCCTGCTTGGCGACGGCCCCGCCCAGCCAAAGCATCGGGATTCTGAACTGTGCCGGCGTCAGCCCGTCTTCCTCACCCGACATGGCACGGCCCTGATCGGAGGTAATGATGAGCAACGTGTTCTCCCACCAAAGGGTCTTCTTTGCGTTTTCAATAAAGGAACCTAACCACTTGTCCGTATAGTGCACCGCATTAAGGAACTGCGTTTGTTCGTCGCGGCCCTTGAATACCTCATCCATGGGCGCGTCATAAGGCTGACGTGTGCTCTGCGTCATCATCACACGAAAAAAAGGCTGGCGTTCGTGAAATACCTCGTCAGAGAATTTCTCGAACACGAATTCATCGGGCACGCCCCATCGCCCTGTCCGTCGGTCGGCAACGAAGTTGTCAGCATGTGTGACACTGTCGAAAGCAGCTCCAAACAAATAGGCGCGCAGGTTATTGTAATTCGGCCAACCGCCGTAGGTGAAGCCTGTGCGGTAACCTTGAGACTTGAATACTTTATTTAGATAGGGCAACCCCTGAGCACGGCGCGCGTCCGACATGGTCGACATCTGCGCCTGTGAGGGATAACCATTTAATACAGCAGCCAATCCTTTGTCGGTGCGATCACTGTTGGAGTAAAACTGATCGAACAGGATGCCTTCACTGGCCAGAACGTTGAAATTCGGGGTAGCATCTGCGCGCCCGCCCAAAACCCCTACCATTTCAGCAGGCAACCGATCCAGCAGAATGATAATGATGTTGGGCCTTTCGTGATTGATTAACCGCGCTGCGCTGTCGGGACGGGCGAGCAAGGCATTCGAAAGAGCCGCCGTGTGGTGGTCTGCAGAAACTTCTCCCTCCACGGCACGCCATCCCAGAGAATTAGCAAAGTTCCAGGTCACATTCACGCCAGCATGGTTGGCAAAAGCGTGCGTTGGATGCGAGTAGGCAAAGCTGGTGTTCATAGAGACAACGCCCAGGCTACCGCGCATGGGAATGATCAACAATGCGGTAAAAGCAAGTATAACGGGAAGAGTGGCCAGGGAGGTAGCGCGAAGCGCGTAGAACCGCGGCCAAAAGATGCGGAAGGAAATATAGAACCAGCCGCCAACCAAGGCAAGAAAGATGGCGACGAGTATGACCATACCTGCTGGCTCACGTACGATTATCTGCATGTCCACCTCTGTCAAGGCCCGCACATCCAGACGGTACCGCCAAATGGGATACAACGCCAGGTCGTACACAATTACGAGTGACGCGGCGATCAGCGCTAATGTGTGAACAACAATCCATATGGGCCACAGCTGGATGCCCGTTTTAAAGTACAGGAGGGCGAGGAACAGTCCTGTAAAGGCTGTTAGATACGCGGACATGGAAAGGTCCATCAACAAGCCCTGCTTGAGTATGGATACGATCTCGGCAATAGTCAGTCCCGAACGGGCATCGGCAAAGTACAGCAGGAAAATCCCTCTGGCAGCGACGAAGAAAATCGTCCAGCATACAAACTCCAAAAATAAAACAACCGACCTCTGCTTCATATCATACCGCGTCCACCAATTGACTCGTGAAGTCGAAAATTATCAAATGACGAAGTGGATTTCGGAAGAAAGCCGAGGCAAACATTACACTGGTCGATTGGCCACCAAATAACCTGTTTGACCGACAAATTCAGTGGCCGAATACCCGGAGGCGCACGGTATCTTTACCGGGAAGAACCCCTATGCGGCTAACTTTACCCGGGTAACTTTTCAATTTCGACCCTATGAAACGACTTCCGTTATTGATTTTCATCCTGACCACTGCCTGGAATTTGCGTGCACAGGAGTTTGGCCTCTCGTTCTCCTATTTCATTCCGAAGAACGGGTACTTTTCCACGCCGGTAAGTCCCTTTTCAATCCGCGGTCTGGGTTTCGATATCGCACCATTCCTTGCGCTTGAAACCGGTGCTTCATTATATCGGATGTCGGGATTGAACATGAAGGACCTTCCGTTCGAATCGAAAGATGCAATGATCGGACCCAACTTCACCATCTTTGTTCCCGTCGAACTTGTGATTCAGCTGAAAAGCGATCAGGTGGAGTTTGATATTAAAGGAGGCGTTTTTGGCTTTTACGGCTTTAGTCAGAAGATCAACTACGGAAATTTTGACCGCGCGCTTCGCGCCTACGAGGGTTGGGCAGTGGCCAATAGTGAGCTCTCATTCAAAAACAAGCCGGGCTGGGGCTATCACGGGGGCGCCGAACTCACGGTGTATGTAACTGACCAATTCGGCATTTCGCTGGAAGGCAACTACCTGGTGGGAGGCTCGGCTTTCCCGCTGATGGGCTCATATACAGGTGGTAATGATGCGTTGGAGACGAAGAGCCTGGATTACGCCGACGCGAAAATAGATTTTACCGGGCTGGAAGTATCCATTGGCGTTATTATGACCACGGGTAACGGAAGGCCTAAGCGCAGAAGGTAGATAAATCAAAATTCTCTAATCCGCGCCCGCACGGTTATATGTCATGGGTAGAGTCTTTCGCTCGCCAACGTTCTTGTTGTACTTCCTGAACAGCAATCGCGAATCCTCAATAAACGTCTTGTAGGCTGCGGCTGAGGCAGCATCTTTGATGAACGAAGGCCCTGAAAGATCGGTCGGAATCACCGGAATGACATAGTAGTCCTTTTGCGCATCCACGGTTCGGTATACCCACTGCAGAAAATACTCGGCGGAATCGATGCGCGTCACGGCGCTGTCGGGTGTGTAGCGCACCTTCTCCAGCTCGACGTAGGCCATCGCCCCGCCATCCGTATAGCGCTTCCGTTGTCCCGAAACGAAATTACCCAGGGAATACGCCACAAACTGATTCTTTTCCTTCCGCCACTCCATCGGTTGAATGACATGGGGATGCGCCCCAATGACCAACTGGACGCCGTGGCGAAAACAAAACTCGGTGAGATCGATCTGGCGCTTCTCCGGCAACGCCTGATATTCCGTTCCCCAGTGGGTAAATACGATGATGGCGTCCGGTTTCAATGCTTTGGCCACTTCGATGTCGTGACGCATCTGCGCCGTATCAAGATGATTCACGATGCTGCCGGCCGGTACCGGGATGCCGTTGGTTCCGTAAGTATAGTTCAGCAACGCGAGGTAAAAGCCATTTTTTCTGACCATCAGAGGGGTTTGATTCGCGCGGGCGGCGGAGTCAATGAAGGTGCCGGTATGCGGCATCCCCAGACTGTCGAGCTGCGCGATGGTGCGCTCAAGTCCCTTTTTACCGCGGTCAACGCAGTGGTTATTGGCCGTAACGAGTGCGTCGAAGCCAATCACCTGTAATTGCCTGGCGAGCGCGTCCGGAGAGCTGAATTGCGGGTAACCCTTGTACGGCGGACCAGCGAGCGTCACTTCAAGATTAGCAATCGAGAGGTCGGACGCTTCAATGAGGGGAGTCACAAATTTGAAACATGAGCCGTAGTCGTAACGATTGGAGGGAGCTTCGTAAGCAGAGGCGATCTGCGAATCGTGGCCCATCACATCTCCCCCGAACAAAATTGAAATACGCGTTGTATCCTGCGCCTGTACACGACCGGCCAGTAACATGATAAAAAGTATCCAGAAGGCGGTACTTCCAGCTTTGCACACGCGAACAACAGGCACGCACAACGTATAGGCTACACTAAGACTCAACAGAAATAATTTTCTCATCGGCGATAACATAAACCTTGTCTTCCTTTCGCGGCTTGATTCGGGCTAACCCCGTAAACGTTCCAAAGGCCGGAAGCAAACCCGATTGCCGGCCAAAATAAAAACAGGGCAGGGTGACCGATTGCTTGCCAGCGCCACGCATGGTAACGCCCGGATGAAGGTGTCCTGCCAAATTGTACCCCACGTGCCTTGTCTTCTGGCCGACCGTCTCCAACGGATGATGGGTCAGCAAGAAGGGTGCAACATGCAAGTGTTCGTGCACCACGATACCCTTGCGCCTATACTGCTGGTCGCTCATGATATCGTGATTACCCATGACAAGTTCGAAAGAAGTTCCGCGAAAGTGCTTGATCAATTCGCCGAAAGCTTCCCACTCCGGGTTATAATGACTGTGGAACAAGTCGCCAAGACAAATAAACCGCTCGGGACGGGTCAGATTCACCAAGTCAACGATCAATTCAAGGTTTCGCTCGTTTGCCCGCGTGGGCACGGGAATGCCTGCCCGGCGGAAATGGTTGATCTTTCCCAGGTGCAAATCGGCCAGGAAGAGCATCCGCTTTGAGGGCCAGAAAATGGCCTTCTGCGGAAATAATTGCAGTCGTTCGCCGGCTATGTTAGTCTCCATCACAAGGCAAGCTTATGAAATGAACGGCGACCGGGCAAGCCGTTTTTAACACACTGAAATACAACCTATTACATACGTATTCGTGCCCTTTACAAAAAAAATGTTAACAATTCGATAACATAGTGCAATTGAAATCGGGCTAGATTGCGGCCCGAATAACGTCTATATGTTCGATCTGGACTTTGGCCATTCCGCCCTCCTTGTCATCTGTCTTCTTGCTGCCTGCGGTTTTGAGTTTGTGAATGGATTTCACGACACGGCTAACGCTGTGGCTACTGTAATCTATACCAACTCACTGAAGCCCTGGGTGGCCGTCATCTGGTCCGGCTGCTGGAACTTTCTGGGCGTGCTCTTTGGTGGCGTGGCCGTGGCGGTAGGTATTATCAACCTTCTTCCGGTTGAAACGCTGGTTGACCAGAATACGGCGCACAGCCTGTCCATGGTAATCGCCCTCTTGCTGACCGCGATATTCTGGAACCTGCTGACCTGGTACCTCGGCATACCCTGCTCAAGCTCCCACACCCTCATCGGTTCGATACTGGGCGTGGGCCTCGCTTATTCGCTACTGCCCGAAGCCGTGGGCGAAGCTGTTAATTGGGACAAGGCAAAGGACATAGGCTTGTCGCTCCTCATTTCTCCCCTGTTCGGCTTCTCGATGACGATCGTACTCATGTATTTGATACGAACGCTCACGAAGAAGACGGATTATGGTGAAAGCCTTTTCAAGGAACCGAAGAAAGACAAGGAACCTCCCTTTTGGATACGTGCCACGCTGGTCGTTACCTGCACACTCGTGAGCTTCTTCCATGGATCGAACGACGGACAAAAAGGTGTTGGTCTTATTATGCTGATCCTCATTGGCATCGTGCCAACCTATTTTGCGTTGAATGAAAACTTTACGCCGACCGAACTGCCCGACTCCCTTTCGCGCATCGAGCGCGTTGTGGCAGCCATGGATTCGACGGTGCTCTCTGAACCTGACCGCGCCCGATATGGAGAAACCCGCGCCATAAATGATCGTCTGAAACAGCGTTTTTCCACGCTGGTCAACATCAACGACATTCCCAAGGACGATCGCTTTTTCGTGAGAAAAGACATCATGATTTTTGATCGTAACCTGAAGGATATCACAAAGAAGCCAGAGATAAAAATCAGCGATGCAGAACGTAAAATGTTGAAGGATGAGATGGAGAATGTGCGGAAAGTAACCGACTACTCCCCGCGATGGGTGATCCTGCTGATTTCACTCTCGCTGGGATTCGGCACCATGATCGGATGGAAGCGCATCGTAAAAACTGTCGGTGAAAAGATTGGAAAGGAACACCTTACTTATGCACAGGGTGCCAGCGCAGAAATTGTAGCCGCAAGTACTATCGGACTTTCGTCTCACTTCGGTTTGCCGGTCAGTACGACGCACGTCCTCAGTTCAGGTATCGCCGGCAGCATGGTCGCCAACCGCGGCGTGAAGAACCTTCAGCCCGAAACCGTACGCAATATTTTGATCGCGTGGTTCCTGACACTACCCGTCGTAATGATCATGGCCGGAACGTTGTTTCTGCTTTTCAGGTCGATCTTTTAGAATTGGCAATCAATGCCCTTAAAATTGAGCGGCATCTGCCCCTTGCGCGCCCAGCGTTCAAATGGATTTCATCAGTATTTACGCGCGTAAATCGTCACGTCCTTCAGCATCTGCTTGGAGAATGCGAACGATAGTCCCTTGTCCGTAAACGACTTCGCCGGCTCAATAGTAAAGAACGATGCCGCTGCCGGTACCTTGAGTCCCCAGGACCCCGAAGCCGTCATCTCGCCGGGTGTAATCAAGACTATGTGGCCGACACCAGCCGCGTTGTTGTAAACAGCCACAACTGCTTTGCGCGCGTTGGCCATCTCTGCCGCGCGATCCAACACCTGTTGGTCGTACGAGAGGCCGAGGGCGGACCAGCTACCCGAGGTCTTCAAATAGGTTGAGATTTCAGACGCCGTCATGTAACGGCCGGTTTTCTTGTTGTGAAAATCGTCTACCTTATACACGACTTTCAGCGACTCGCCAACGTAGCTGCTACAGGCCGCCTTATCGCCCCCGGTCGTGCACAGAAGGAATTTATCGAGATTCTCTTTGAGCTCTTGCTTCCAATTGGGATTAACTCCCTGTCCGTGCGCACCCATCGTTGCCAGCACTAACACAACCACAAAAAACGGTTTCATCATTCTGCTTTTTAGAATTGGCAAAATAGGCAGTTTGCGCTGCATTGCACTGACGATACATGCCAGCATCCTTAGTCGTGTAAGATTCGGCGAGGTATTTTGCGTTCACGCCCTAAGTCTATCCCCGGAAAGCAGGGATACCCATCATGCTGTGCATCTGACGAGGGATAAAACGTATGTTTCTTCAGATGTGACTTTGTCTGGCGAAGTTGTGCATACGGGCAACACAACGTCAACGGCCGCTTCGATGCTTACCGCACCATAAAATCGGGATTGAGCAAATTCTCTTTGTTGTAACGCAACTCGGCAATTTCGCCCTCGCGATAAACCTTCATGCCGACTTCATTCACGATCAAGTGAGCGGCCGCAGTATCCCATTCCATGGTCGGGCCAAATCGCGGATACAGGTCCGCTTTTCCTTCCGCAACCAGCATAAACTTCAAGCTGCTCCCCGCCGAAACAAGCACCGCGTCTTTCAGGCTATTGATGAAATTCTCTGTGGGCTGATTCATATGAGAACGGGATGCTACAACCCTAAGGCCAGACGCCATAGTATCAACCGGACCTCGCCTCGGCAAAATCGTGTCCTTGCCTCCCCTCCTGAGTGTCGCGCCGCGACCCGAGGCGCCGAAATAAATATCCCCCGTAACAGGCACGGCAACCACCCCCAGAACCGGTTGGTTTCGGTGAATGAGTGCGATGTTTACCGTAAACTCGTCGTTGCGTTTGACAAACTCTTTGGTGCCATCGAGTGGATCCACCATCCAGAAGTACTCCCAGTTCTTTCGCTCGTTAAAGGGAATGTTACGTCCCTCCTCCGACAGCACGGGATACCCCGACGCACTCAATCCAGCCGAAATAATTTCATGCGCCTTCTTGTCCGCTATCGTGAGCGGTGATTGGTCGCCCTTCGCCTCCACCTGAAAATCATCTGAACGGTAAACCGTTAATATCTCTCGGGCGGCCTTTTCCGCCGCCCCCAGGGCCAGCGCAAGGAGTTGTGATTCGTTCATAAAAAATTATTGGTTCGGCTATGCGTCACTCCTACACAATCATGCCTGCGGCAACGGTCTCGTTGGTAGCTTCATCGACCAGAATGATGCTGCCTGTAATACGATTTTTGCGATAGCTATCGACGCTCAACGGCTGGGCTGTACGGATACGAACCCGGGCTATTTCGTTCATCGTCAATCGATCTACCTGTTCGACGCGTTGTAGGGTATTGATATCAAGTTTGTATTGAATTTCTTTAAGAACTCCGCGTACATCCTTCGTTGTATGCCGCACGTGAAATTTTGAATTGAGCTGCAGCTCCCGCTGATTCATCCAGCACAGCATCACATCAATGTCCTGCACAGACTGCGGATGATTATTTGGTTTGGAGATGATATCTCCCCGGCTGATATCAATCTCATCTTCCAGGGTTATCGTAACCGACATCGGTGCGAAGGCTTCTTCGATCACCTCACTGCCCAACATGATGGATTTTATCCGGGAAGTAAATCCCGAAGGCTGAATCAGCACATCGTCGCCTTTGCGAAAGATCCCGCCCGCCACGCGGCCCGCATAGCCCCGAAAATCATGATACTCCTTCGACTGTGGCCGAACGACATACTGCACCGGAAAACGGCTGTCAATATGATTGTGGTCGCTTTCAATATGTACCGTCTCGAGCATGTGCAACAAGGTCGCGCCCTGGTACCACGTCATCTTCTCCGAACGGTGCACCACGTTGTCGCCCGCGAGTGCGCTGATGGGCACGAACTGAATGTCGGACACTTCCAACTTCGACGAGAACGCCTTGTAATCCTCCACGATCTTATCATACACCTCCTCTTTATACTCTACGAGGTCCATCTTGTTTACGCAGACAATCACGTGCGGGATCTTCAACAGCGACGCAATGTAGGAATGACGATAAGTCTGCTCCACGAGTCCTTTACGGGCGTCAATCAGGATCAGCGCCAGGTTGGCCGTCGAAGCACCAGTCACCATATTGCGCGTATATTGAATATGCCCCGGCGTATCAGCGATAATAAATTTCCGTTTCGGCGTGGCAAAATAACGGTACGCCACATCGATGGTGATCCCCTGCTCACGTTCGGATTTCAATCCATCGGTTAGCATGGACAGGTCAACATAATCGTATCCCTTCTTCGCGCTGGACGCCTCTACCGCAGCAAGCTGATCCTCAAAAATCGACTTGCTGTCAAAAAGCAAACGCCCGATAAGCGTGCTCTTTCCATCGTCCACACTTCCCGCCGTAGTAAATCTCAATAACTGGTTCATACAAATTGATAATTAACAATTTAACAATTGACAATTATGGACCCCATTACATCGGGCCATGGCGCCCACGAAGGAGGCCCAACTAATTGTCAATTGTTAATTGTAAATGTAAATTATTAAAAGTATCCACTCTTCTTCCTGTCTTCCATGGCCGTCTCGGAGCGTTTGTCGTCGGCACGTGTCCCGCGCTCTGTCTTGCGCGATGCGGCAACTTCTTCAATGATCTTTTCTACCGTGTCGGCATCTGATTCAACCGCGCCGGTTATGGGCATGTCGCCGCAGGTACGGAAGCGAACCGTCATCATTCGCGGGGTCTCATTTTCCTTGAGTTTCAGCCAGGGTGAAGTTGACAGGATTGACCCGTCGCGCACGATCACCTCGCGCTGGTGTGAATAGTATAACTTCGGTATCGGAATATTTTCCGCATAGATGTACTGCCACACATCCATTTCGGTCCAGTTCGAGATCGGAAATACGCGGAAGTGCTCACCGATGTGTTTGCGCCCGTTGAAAAGATTCCAGAGTTCGGGTCGCTGATTTTTAGGGTCCCATTGGCCGAACTCGTCGCGGTGCGAAAAGAAGCGTTCCTTTGCGCGCGCCTTTTCTTCGTCGCGACGTGCACCGCCCATGGCCGCATCGTACTTGTGCTGCTCGATGGTATCCAGCAGGGTTACCGTCTGCAGGGCATTTCGACTTGCGTTGAACCCCGTCTCTTCACGGGCTCTTCCCTTGTCAATACTCTCCTGCACAGAACCGACGATAAGTTTAACGTCGAGCTCATTCACGAGCCAGTCGCGGTATTCCATCGTTTCAGGAAAATTGTGACCTGTATCGATGTGTACCAACGGAAAGGGTATACGCGCCGGCGCGAACGCTTTACGTGACAGGTAGGCCAGCACAATCGAATCCTTTCCCCCGGAAAACAACAACGCTGGCCGCTCAAACTGGGCTACTACTTCGCGAATGACGAAGATCGCTTCCGCTTCAAGCTCCTTTAAATGACTGAGATAATACTGACTCATATTCGTTTACTATCATACTACGCTCACGTTCCCGCCATACGATGGTTCGAGTCCCGTCTCGCGCTTAGCCGCTGCTTCACGTGCGCGTATGTGTTTAACAATCCACTACAATCTTGACTATGCCTCTTACTTCCCACTCAACTTCCACCATCACGCACCCCGATACGCCAGCCTCGGTTCAATGAAACGCAAGAGTCGCCCGATCGATTCGTCGACCGAAAGATTTCCCGTTTCGATTACCAGGTCAGGATGCAGAGGCTTCTCATACGGCGAATCGATACCCGTGAAGTTCTTAACTTCCCCCGCGCGCGCTTTTTTGTAAAGTCCCTTTACGTCCCGTTGTTCACATAACTCAATCGGTGCGTCCACAAAAACCTCCACGTAATTGTCTCCGCCGATGATATTCCGCACCTGATCACGATCCGACTGAAACGGCGAGATAAATGCCGACAATACAACCACACCGGCGTCGAGCATCAACTTGGCTACTTCGCCAATGCGTCGAATATTCTCTATGCGACCCGCATCTGTGAAACTCAGGTCCTTGTTCAACCCGGCCCGTACGTTGTCGCCATCGAGCAGATAGGTCTTAAATCCAAGCTCGTGAAGCTGGGCCTCCAGTTGCACTGCCAAGGTCGATTTACCGGAGCCCGACAAGCCCGTAAACCATACGAGTAGTGCTCGCTGTTTCATCAATGCTTCGCGCGATGCCTTACTTACCTTCGTCTTTATCGGATAGATATGTTCCACGTCAAATGATCTTATAGAACCACGATATAAAAGCAACGCAAACTACAATATAAATGAGCGTGAGCGGGGTGCCCACGCGGATAAAATCGCGAAAGGTATACCCTCCTGGCCCATAAACCATCAGGTTGCACTGATAGCCGATGGGGGTCATGAAATCACCCGAGGCCGCAAACGCTATCGCCACAAAAAATGGCGTATAGGGCAGGTGCATTTGCTCCCCGATCGACATAGCAATAGGGAAAACTATTGATACGGCAGCTGCGTTGGTGATCAGGGCCGTGAGCAATGTGGTTGCCACGAACAGGGCGGTCAGTACGCCAACAGGTCCCATTGACTTACCGACATAGATCACCCCGGTCGCCAGCAGTTGCGCAGTACCCGATTTCTCCAGCGCCACACCAATCGCCAAAGAACAAACCAATACGAGCAACAAGCTGAGATCCAACTCCCGTCGAATTTCATTAACCGTAAGAACGCTCGTCAGCACCAGCACGACCAGTATGCCCAGGCAGACAGAGAAAAGCGGCAGTACTTCAGTAATGCCCAGTATGAGCGCCACAAAACAAGCCACGCCAAGCAAGCTCTGCCAGCGAGACTTCGGAGGTGCCAACTTCTGCGGCTTCGTAACAAAGAACAAATCCCTTTCATAGTTGGCATTGTGCTGATTCTCTTTCGACAACAGCAACAGAAAGTCGCCCCCGGCGAGGATCATTTCTCCCACTTTACCTGGCAACTGCTTGCCATTGCGATGGATGGCAATAATAGAGGCGTTGTAGGTCTTCCGAAAGTCCGATTCTTTTATCCGCATTCCGATGAGGTTCGAGTTCGCCGGGATAACCGCTTCAACAAAATGAAAGTGACCCTCCACCTCCAGATTATCCTGGCGAGGGACGCGTAGACCGTTGTCGGCCTGAATCAGGTTGTAAATGGAATCGGTTCGACCCGAAAAGAATAATAAGTCACCGGCCTCCAATACTTCTTCGGGCGATACCGGCGAAATAATCCTTTCGTCGCGAATGATCTCAACGAGAAACACGTCCTCGAGCTTTCGCAATCCGGCATCTTTTACCGTTTTTCCGATCAATCTTGAGTGCTGAAATACCTCGGTCTCAACGATGTATTCTTTTAGGTTTTCCTTTAGTGTTTCGAGGGTGCTGGGATTTGAGGGAAGAATGCGATAGGCATAAAAATAAAGGTAAATCCATCCTACGATGGTCACCAAAATACCAAGGTAGGCGAAGTCCTCGGGGCCTAACAGCGGTAAATGGTAGGATTCTATCAAACCATTCAGCACGAGGTTAGCGGACGTTCCGATTACTGTAATCATGCCGGCGAGAACCGTTGCAAACGATAGTGGAATCAGGAATTTGGATGCCGGATTACCCGTCTTCTGCGCCCAGTCCCTTACATAGGGAATCATAAATGCCACAATGGGGGTATTGTTAAGGAAAGGGGAAATGGCCGTCACCGTCGCCATCATCCGCACCAAAAAGGCCTTCGGCCCCAGGCTCCTGTTGAAAAGCCTGGCAAACATGGCCGATCCGTAAATGACACGAATTCCGGCCGTAACGAGAACCAAAAGGAAAATGATGATTAACTGCTGATTGGAGAGGCCTTTCAAAAGCTCAACGGGCGTAATGATACCCGGCAGCAACAGCGCAACCGTGGAAATAAAGAAGGTGAATCCTGGGTTAAAAGTCTCTTTATAAAGCGAATAGACGAGAAAACAAACGACCGCCAACGTGTAAACCTGAACGAAACTTATGCCCACTAACCCGGTAGATTTTGCGGAAAGATAGTGATATCCGGCAAATCGCTAAAGCCGATCACAACAACTTGTCCATGAACCCGCGCGCAGCCAATACCAGGTCTGCTGCCTCGCGCATTACCCCTCTCCCTCCTTTATACCGGGATACGAGGTCGACTTCGTCTTTCAAATATGGAAGCGTATCGGCGGGGCCTACGCTTAGCCCGCATTTCCGGAAGACTGCCACATCGTTGATGTCGTCGCCGATGTACATCACCTCTTTCATCTTCAGTCCGTAGTGCTTGGTCAGCTTTTCCACCACCGACAGCTTGTCGAGGATGCCCTGATGGCAGAAATCGATTTGCAGCTCAGCACAACGTTTTGAAACCGCCGCCGACTCGCGTCCGGAAATAATTCCTGTGATGATGCCGAATCGCTTCAGATGCGACACGATCAGTCCATCTCTGACGTGGAAATTCTTCAGTTCACGACCGTCGTCACCATACACGATTTGTCCATCGGTCAAAACACCGTCGACATCCATAAAGATGGCTTTGATGGTCGATGCTTTTCTCACCAGATCTTTGGAATAGTTCTCAAGAATGGCTTTCACGTATCATTTATTTTAAGACGGCAGGTAATACCGCTTGCACAAAATATGTATCACACGAACCACTTCAACTAAAGCAAGATAGCGCAATGACACGAATATGACTTCTGTGAACAGCTGGATTTATTAATACATTCGTGGCACACTTCATTAGATTTACGGGCCTCTAGTCAAGAGGCCGCTTCACCATGCGGATCATTAAGCTGCTCGTATCCCTGTTCCTCACCATTGGACTTATCGTTTTCCTGGATAGCCGTTGGGTAATCATGGGTAGTCCGATCCCTCCGCTCGGGAAGTTCCTAAGTCCCTTTCAAGGCTTTTGGAATAACCTGGAGCCCGACGATGTTACGGATTCTGATCCGCTGACACTGCGTGGCGTGAAGAACGCCATTACCGTCGTTTACGATACGTTGGCCATTCCCCACATTTTCGCGTCGAACGATATGGATGTGTATTTCGCTCAGGGATATGTCACAGCCCGCGACCGTCTTTGGCAAATGGAGTTCATGACCCACGCGGCCGCGGGTCGCGTGTCAGAAATTATTGGCGCAGGTCCCGACGGCGTAATTCTCGACTACGACCGGGGACAGCGCCGGCTGGGAATGGTCTACGCGGCGAAGCACGCCCTGGAGGCACTCAAGCAGAATCAAGATGAGATGATCATGGTTGAGAAGTACACGGAAGGCGTGAATGCCTACATCGCGTCGTTGTCGTACGAATCACTTCCATTCGAGTACAAGCTTTTGGATTATCGTCCCGAACCCTGGACGGCACTGAAGTGCGCGCTGCTGATAAAGAGCATGGCGCAATCGCTTTGCATGAGCGACAAAGACATGGAGATGACCAACTCTCTGAAGTTGTTTGGCGCCGATACGGTTGATTTGCTCTACCCCGACCGTGAGGACGTGGGCGATCCGATCGTTGACCATCCAGGAAATTGGAAGGCGAGTCGATCCATACCCGACAGTATACCCCTGGCGTTACCGGCTGATCTGATTAAACTGATCCGCCTTCCCCGCCCCGATCCGGGCATCGGTTCAAACAACTGGGCGCTTTCAGGTCAAAGGACTGCGAGCGGCCACCCGTTGTTGTCTGGCGATCCGCATCTTAATCTTAACATTCCTGCCATCTGGTACGCCATCCAGCTGCACACACCAAACATTAGTGTCATCGGAGCGGCACTCCCGGGAGTACCCGGGATCGTTATAGGATCGACCGACAGTCTGGCCTGGAGTATAACCAATTCGCAACGCGATCTGGTTGACTGGTATGCGATCACCTTTCAGGACGCCAGGCGGGAACGGTTCCTGTTGGACGGAGAATGGATACCCACTGTTAAAGATGTAGAGCATTTTCGCGTTCGCGATCACGAGGAAGTGATGGATACGATCGTGTTCACCGATTGGGGCCCTATCCCTTACGATGACCATTATCACCCTGACGACAACCGAAACCAATATGCCTTTCGTTGGGTCGCTCATGACCCCTCGCACGATCTGGCCGGCATTTACAAGCTGAACCGGGCGAAAAATCTCAAAGCGTTTGACGACGCGCTGCAGACGTACGCGAGTCCCGCCATGAATTTCGCTGTGGCATCGACCAAGGGAGACATTGGCATGCGGATCGCCGGACGTTTCCCGGTAAGGCGGCACAATGAGGGGCGTTTTGTACTGGACGGAACCCGGCGGTCTTCGGGTTGGCAGGCCTTTATTCCAGCTGAAGATCAGATTGCATCGCTCAATCCGGCACGTGGATTTGAGAGCTCGGCAAACCAATATCCAGTTGATAGCACCTATCCTTATTATATTACGGCAACCAGTTTCGAAGCCTATCGCAACCGCAGGATTAACGAGCGCCTGAAGTCCATGACGGCAGCAACACCAGGGGATATGATGGCGCTTCAAATGGACCATTTTAGCTTGATGGCCGACGAAAATCTTCCCTGGATGCTGGCGCAACTCGATGCGAAGTCAATTCCGGAAGAAGGTCGGCGCATAGCGCAATCGTTGTCCGAATGGGACCGGATGAACACTCCGGATCAGACGATGCCGATCTACTTCGCATTGTGGATACGCAACGTACTAACATTATCCTGGGATGAAATATCGGAAGCAAACGTGATGCTCGAACGCCCCACGACTTTTACCACCTTGCGTCTGCTAAAAACACAACCAACCCTGTCGTTCTTCGACCGGCAGGCGACGCCTGAAAAAGAGCAGGCAGGCGATATTCTACGTCAGTCATTCATCCTGGCGGTTGACGAGGTAAATCGCTGGAAAAAAGAACATCCTGATCTTGATCTCACCTGGACCAACTTCAAGGACACCCGGATTAATCACCTGCTGCGCCTCGGTCCTTTGAGTGAGTCGGTGATGGGTGGCGGCAGTGCCGACGCGATCAACGCGTTGTCGCGAAACCACGGCCCATCCTGGCGGATGGTCGTCAGTCTTGAACCTTCGGGTATTCGTATGTGGGCTACTTATCCGGGGGGACAATCGGGCAACGCAGGCAGTTTCTACTACAATAACCTGATTCCCTCGTGGGAACAGGGACGCCTTTACGAATTGCAAATGCTGGCCGACCCGACCGAGGGAAGCGAACATGCCTTGTACACTTTGCACATTTCCAACGAATGATGACCTGCCTAATTTGCCCAACATCAAACTTGCCGGTTCCTAAACGAAGCAGCGCCGATATGGGTCGTACGGTAAGCCAATACGCCAATACACCGCTATGAGATTCATCGTACAATTTATTGCCATCGTCATCACCGCGCATCTCTTAGGGCTCTTTCTGCCCTGGTATGCGTGCGCCGCCGTGGCATTTATCGCCGGATACTTCCTGAAGTCAAGCCAGAATTTCCTCGCCGGCTTTCTGGCCATTGCCGTACTATGGACATTCAATGCATGGATGGCCGATCTTGACTCGTCGTCTAGCCTGCCGTTGCGTGTAGCACAGTTGCTGGGTGTGGGCAGTGCGGGAATGGTCTATGTGCTTACGGCGGTGGTCGGCGGGCTGGTGGGTGGATTCGCTACGATGTCGGGCGCGATGTTGAAGACAGAGAATTGATTTGATCCCGGGTTGGCACAAGTCCCGGGTTGGCGCAAGTCTTCCACTTCGTAACATGGAGTTTATGTGGGAATCAGGCGGGAGACTTGTGCCAACGATCGACTTGCGCCAACGATCACAACGATCAGCTAACAATCAACCGGAGTCCGTCGAGCGTAAGATTTGGATCAATAACATCAAATGCGGACTTCAGCGAAGGAATTGAAAAGCATAGGCCACCCGTTGCAACAGTTCCTGCCGCCGGATCCAATTCTGAACGGAACTTGCTCAACATGTGCAGGACCATACCCTCGTATCCGATCATTACCCCCGCCTGTATCGCATGAGTCGTGCCCCTCCCCAGGACAGAAGTGGGCATTTCAAGGGGTACGTCAAATAACTTCGCGGTGTGTTGAGAAAGTGACTTGATGGCGGTTTTCAACCCTGGCGCGATAGACACGCCCGCGATTTCTCCCTTGCTGCTGATGGCTGTGAAGGTTAACGCCGTTCCAAAGTCTGCCACCACGCAGCTCTTTCCAAACAGGGCATAGGCCCCCATCGCGTTGCACACCAAATCACCGCCGATCTCGTACGGCCTCAGAATGATTAACGGAAGCTTCTGGTAAATCTCTGGCCCCAGAACGATCGGCTTAACATTGAACAAGCCCAGGCAGGCATCTTCCAGTCGCGCCGTAAGCTCAGGTACAACACTGCTGATACCCACCACCTGGATTTCTTCCTTTGCTATTCCAGCCTCGAGGAACTGGTTTGACAGGCGCATGCTGAAGTACATCGCAGGCAATTCCACGACGGTCGGTATTCGCCAAACATGGAGCCACTGTTGCTCTGCGTATAGACCAATGGTAATATCAGAATTGCCGACGTCGAGCGCTAGCAGCATAGTGATTTCAAAATTTTTAGTGGAATGGCCGGGAAAGATATGTCGAAAAAACGTCAATCTTTTGACGATTGATTCAATAATTATCTCGTCACCCTGCCTTCGACGCCTGCGATGCGCTTTGAATAGCAGCTGCACCTTTTATTCACTATCTCCGGCTTAGTTTACCAGCACCAAGGATACGCGTGTTCGTCCTCACTTGATAGTAGTAAATTCCCTTAGCGAAATCGGTCGCGTCCCAACGATAGCTGTATTGTCCTGGCAACGGGTGGTCTACCATCTCACTCGTGACCGTCCGGCCCGTAGCATCATAGATCCTGATACCCACATTACTTTCCTGCGTGAGCTGATATTGTATGGAAACGGATTCGCCAAATGGGTTGGGCACGGCAGTGACAATTGGCGCCGTGATCTCTTCCGATGTTGCGGTAATCAACCCCGGCATATTTGCATCCATCCACGCCAATCTCAGGTCGAGCCAATGCTTGAGATATGTTACTTCTTCCGCGTGGGTGTTGCCAATATAACGGTTTGGCCAAACATACTTGCCCAAAACTTTCCAGGCCTCAAAGTTTCGTACCTGCGCTTCACCCAGAAGGGCATTGACCGAATCGATCTTCGTGTGAAGTTGATTGTTGCTGAAGGCGCCGGAGCGAAGAGACGCCCATCGCGCAGCTACCTTGGCACCAAACGCCTCGTCCATGAAGAGTTTCTTCCACCAAAAAGGTATTAACCAGGTATCCGCCGGACAAACCCGGTTGAAGTCAAGCGCCCAGCCTTCCTCCTCACCACCCTCGCAGTAATCCGCGTTACCGAATCCAAGATTGAAATCCCAGATAGGTCCCATGTGCAGCTTTCCACCATCGGAGTCGCGTTGCTTATACAGGAAGGTGCTGAGCCTGTACCCATCAACGTTCCGCGTCAGCTCCTGCATGATCAGGTAGTCGACGAAGGAATCTACATCGATGTACTTTGCATATCCCGTTGCCGGGTCTGCAAAATTTTCACCGTTCAACGCGTCTTCAAATTGACGGATGAAAGATTGAATGTAGGCGGATTGCTCGGATACAATATCTCCGGCGTCTGGATACTCGTATTGATAATATATCACCTGACTTGAGCCAAACGTTGGTTTATAGCTCGACGCCCAGCCATCACCCGTGCCGCCTGTTGTCTTGTCTATTTTAATGATGTAGCCACCCGTGAGATTGTTGCCCGTTGTCTCATCGGGATCAAGTTTATTAATGTCTAACCTGTTCTTGTCGCGTTTTATTTTTTCAATCAGCACATACACGCCCTGGTACACGCCGTTCAACATCAACTCACAGTACCGTGCGCGCGGCGAATAACCACCCAATTGGCGACCCAGGTTATAAGCCAGTACATCGCGCATCAGGCTCTTGTCGTTGTATGGAGCAAATAGCACCCAGTCCTCCTCCTCGGGCATTCCCAGCAGAGAAGCCGCCACCCCTTCGCCAGCATCATCCTGCAATTCAATGCCGTATTGTTTTTTAGGGAACATCTGTGACGAAGACCCTCTTATCTCGATGCCAATCTTCCCCGTAAACTTGAAAGGATCTGTTGGGTGATTTCTGGCTGGCCCATTGTCGATAATGCCCAGGCTGGCTGTTATCTTGGGATCATCAACAATGGTGGCCCCGTTAGTACTGATGACGACTATCGGCAGTTTTGACGAATCCAAAAGCACGACGGCATCCTGCGCCCGCGACACCAGAGACGCCATTGTCAACATTAGAAATAGAATACGCATAACCCAGGGGTTTGGCCTACCTAAATATCGCGCAATCGAATGAAACTAAAAAAACTGATTGGCGGAAACGGTCAGGCTAGACGAAAGTTGTTAGCAGCGCGTGCACTTTTTCCATTCCGGTGCTTGCTTTCTCTTCAAACTTATGAACGGCCCCTAAACTTCTCATATCGGGAATACGGGGGTCAACAATGACTCTGGGACTGTCGTATGGAACGTAGTCGATTAAGCCGGCAGCCGGATACACGGCCATACTCGTTCCCACTACCAAAAAGATGTCTGCCTCTCTTGCGTGGCGAGCGGCCACCTCCATCAAAGGAACCATCTCTCCAAACCAAACGATGTTCGGCCGGAGTTGTGAGCCACGCTCACAAACGTCGCCCATTTTCAACTCCCAACCTTTGACCGGGTACACCAGGCTTTCATCACGCGTACTGCGCGATTCAAACAAGCTTCCGTGAAGGTGGATCACGTTCGCTGAACCGGCCCGTTCATGAAGATCGTCAACGTTCTGGGTAACGATGACCACGTCGAACATCTTTTCGAGCGAACACAATATCTCGTGGCCACGATTGGGTTGTACTTCGAGTGCTCGCTTGCGTCGCTGATTGTAAAAATCGAGCACGAGCGCGGGATTTTTGTGCCAGCCTTCTGGCGTGGCTACTTCCATTACATCGTATCCTTCCCACAAGCCGTCAGCATCTCTGAACGTGGGAATGCCACTTTCAGCGCTAATGCCGGCCCCGGAAAGCACGACGAGTTTTTTCATAAGGAAAAGATCACGATTCGTTTTATTGAACGATCAGCCCTTCTTCTTTGCTGCTACTTTGGCAGCCGTTTTTTTGACAGCCGTCTTTGTTGCGGTCTTGGCAGTCTTCTTGGCTACCTTGGCACTTTTGGTGGCTCCTTTTGCCGCGGTCTTCTTAGCCGCAGTTTTCCGCGGCGCCTTCCCTGCAGTCGCAACGGTAGCGCTACTTGCAGTCGCCGCTTTCTTGCGTCCAAAGCGTCCTACCCGCTCCGGTGTATTCGCTGCGAGTTCGACACATTCTTCCAACGTCAGTGAAGCAGGCTCCTTGCCCTTCGGAATCTTTACGTTCTTCTTTCCCGCCTTAATGTACGGACCAAAGCGACCGTTTAACACCTGTATCTCAGGATCTTCCGGGAATGCTTTGATGAGTTTATTGGCGTCTGATATCCGCTTGCTCTCGATTAGCTCAATGGCCTTCTCCAGTGGAATTTCATACGGATCCTGGCCTTTCGGTATGGAAACAAATTTCTTGTCGTGTAGTACGTACGGGCCGAAACGTCCAATGTTCACTACCACAGATTTTTCCTCAAACAAACCCAGGTCGCGCGGCATCTTAAACAGCTCCATGGCATCTGCGATCGAAATGCTTTCGATAAACTGTCCCTGGCGAAGACTGGCAAATTTGGGCTTCTCTCCACCGTTGTCGTCCGGATTCTCGCCGATCTGCACATAGGCTCCAAAGCGTCCCAGCTTGGCATACACGTTCTTGCCAGTCTTGGCATCGGTACCTAACTCGCGACTTTTGCCAACCGATGAGCGCTCGACCTTCTCGGTCTTCGAAACTTTCTTGTGGAAGGGTCCATAGAAATCATGGATCATCTTCTTCCAGTTCAATCTCCCCTCGGCGATCTCATCGAACTCCTGTTCGATTTCAGAAGTGAACGAATAATCGGTAACGTCAGGAAAATGCTCGAGCAAAAAATCGGTCACGATCATGGCCGTATTGGTCGGAAACAACTTATTCTTTTCGGCGCCGGTGATTTCGGTTTCTTCAACCCGGCCGATATCCCCACTCTTGAGCGTTATCACCACGTACTTGCGTTCCACTCCTTCGCGCATTTCTTTTACAACATAATCGCGCTTCTGGATGGTCGTGATGGTTGGTGCATAAGTCGACGGCCGGCCGATACCCAATTCCTCCAGTTTCTTTACCAGGCTCGCTTCCGTGTATCGCGGCGGATGCCGTGAGAATATTTGCTTGGCGAGCATCTGTTCCAGTTGCAACGCCTGGCCTACACTCAGTGGAGGCAATACCTTGCTGTCATTCTCTTCGTCCTCATCGTCCTCGGATTCCATGTACACGGTAAGAAATCCGTCGAACTTGATCACTTCCCCGGTGGCCACGAGCACGCGATCCGAAGTGGAGATGCCGATAGTAGCCGTCGTTCTTTCCAACTCTGCGTCAGCCATCTGCGACGCAATGGCGCGTTTCCAAATAAGGTCATAAAGCCTCACTGCGTTGCGGTCCATGCCAGGATCGCTCACGGAAAAATCAGTGGGACGTATCGCCTCATGGGCCTCCTGAGCAGAAGATGATTTTGTTTTGAACTGCCGCATTTGAACGTACGCCTTTCCGTAGGCACTTTCGATCTGCTTCATCGCTCCGTTGCGTGCTTCATCCGAAAGGTTGACTGAGTCCGTACGCATGTAGCTGATCTTACCGGCCTCATAAAGCTTCTGCGCGACCATCATCGTTTGGATAACCGAGAATCCAAGTTTCCTCGCAGCTTCTTGCTGTAAGGTAGACGTTGTGAACGGTGGCGCAGGCGAGCGTTTTGAAGGCTTGGTCTGAAGATCGGTTATCGAAAACTTTGCGTTGACGCATGATTGCAGAAATGCCATTGCGTCTTCTTCGGCATCGAACCGCTGGGATAATTCGGCGGAGAACAACCGTCCGGTACCGCCATCAAACAATGCGGTTATCCGGAACGCTGACTTTGCTTTGAATTCTCCGATCTCACGTTCGCGTTCTACTACCAACCTCACCGCTACTGACTGCACGCGGCCTGCGGACAAACCCGTCTTTATTTTCTTCCAGAGAATAGGCGACAATTCGTACCCTACCAACCTGTCGAGTACACGCCGCGCCTGTTGTGCATTGACGAGATCGATATCTATACCGCGCGGGTTCTCCAACGCGTTCAGTATGGCCTTCTTCGTGATCTCTGTAAAGACAATGCGACGCGTTTTGGCATCGGTGAGATCCAATGCTTCCTTCAAATGCCATGAAATAGCTTCTCCTTCGCGGTCCTCATCGCTCGCCAGGTAAACCATTTCGGCTTCTTCAGAAAGTTTTTTAAGTTTTGATATGATTTCCTTCTTATCGGGACTGATTTCGTAGGTCGGCTCAAAGTTATTTTCGATGTCAATGGCGCCGCTTCCTTTCGGAAGATCACGTATATGACCCATGCTCGAAGTCACCTTAAAATCCTTCCCAAGGTATCCTTCAATCGTTTTCGCCTTTGCCGGTGACTCTACTATAACGAGGTTTTTTGACATGCTGCTCTTATTCGTTCAAGGGGTTCAAATATCATGAAATTTTTAAAAACTCAAATTTGACCACAGTTTGGACGACGTTAAAAGGGTCCAGAAGGCACCTCTTCTTCGCCGGTTTACTTGCGGCCATGCACACGTAAGGATATTTTCGTGCGGTGCATCTGGTTTTCTTTACAAGCGCGTAATATTGACCCCGATTGTTGCGCCAACACGACGTTAATCATCACTAATTACCCTATATGCCACGATATCTGTACTTGCTTAGGCATGCAGAAACTGCCGAAAAACAATTCGGACAGCAAGATAAAGAACGAGAACTAACGCAACGCGGCGTGCGCGAGGCATTGCTTATCGGCGCTCATTTATATAAGGAAAATATTTCCTTCAGTGCCATTTATTCCAGTTCTGCAGGGCGTGCGCGCACTACAGCCGGTATTGTAGCCGATGCCATGAAATTTGATGCCGACAATATTCAGGTAGAAGAGGCCTTGTATGATGCCTCTACCCGAACGTTCTTCGAGTTCATCACACAACTTGATAATGAATTGCAGCACGTATTGTGTGTGGGCCACAATCCTGTCGTCACCTATCTCGCTGAATCACTCACTAAAGAAGAAATCGGAGATATGCCGCCAGGTGGCATAGTAACCATAAAATTCGTCGCCGAACAATGGAAAGCAATTGAGCCCGGAAGTGGGGAATTGGAGGGGTTTATTCGCCCGGAGATGCTGATGGCCTGATGAGTTTGGGAAGGAAGCGGAGATTTTAACCGCAGGGACGCAAAGACGCGGAGTTTGCGCTGAGATTTTTTTATCAGTGCGCATAGTAAATTGATTACCCAGGCAAACACTAGACGATGAAATGCTGTTAATAAATGTCAGCACAAACTCAGCATCTTTGCGTCCCTGCGGTTAAAAATCCTCCTCTTCCTCTGCACCTCATTTTTCGATGCTTTCAGACTTTGGTTCGAGTTTGAGTGGGTAATCGAACAAGCCATACTCCTTGATGGCTTCTTCCACCTTGTGTGGCACGAACTTCTCCCAGCCGGGCTCCCCTTTTTTGACCATCGCCAGCACATGGTCGGAAATGATGTGCAGGTTGCGGACATTCGCCCCATTTATTTCCTCCAGTTTATTGTTGTCCATGAGGAAGCGGAACAGGTTCTTCAAGTTGTCGGGTAGCTGCTGTTCGAAATCCTTTAGCGTAAATATTTCGTCCGAATCTTTCTTGAGCGCCGGGTAGATGTACAACTTCACGTTTGTACCGAACAGGGAAGCAAAGCACTCCAGAATTCCACCTCGGATGTTCTCGTATGTCTTTTCTTCAAAAACCTTTTGGAGCGCGTATACCCCCATCGTTATCCCGATCTTTTTACCCTTCGTGATCTTCGACAAGTAGTCAACCAGCCGGTAGTATTCGAAATAGTTTGATATCAACACATTCTGTCCGAGGCTGCAAAGGATATCGGCGCGATGCAAAAAGTCGCGCTCATCGATTCTGCCATCCGGGCTAAGGTCATTCAGGGTAAGTTCGGAAACCAACACAATCTTACTTCGATCCACATCCGACTCGTGCTTGAAATGACGCCTGGATGCCAGCAGCATATCCACATTTACGTGTGTGGGTGGACGGAACCTTCCCCGGAGCACCAATACGTTCTTCTTGTACAGTTCGTCAGAGGGCTGCATCACGTTGCCATCGGGTCCAAACATGGCAGCCTTCGTAAGACCATTTTTTACAAGCTTGAGCGCCATCACACGATTGTCGACGTGTTTAAAATCCGGGCCGGTGATGCGAAACATATCGATCTCGACGCGCCTTTGCGTAAGACCATCAATCAGCGACATCAACATTTCTTCCGGATCTGTAAGGAACATACACGAATACAGCATGTTCACGCCCACGATACCCAGCGCATATTGCTGCTGCAGGGGATCGGTGTCGTGCATCTTCACGTGCACAATGCAGTCGTTGGGTTCGCTTTGGGGCCTCAATTGAAAGCGAAGGCCAATCCAGCCATGGCCTTGATTGGTGCGCTCATAATTCAACACTTCAACCGTATCGGCAAACGCAAAGAAGCGAGTTGTTTCAAGTCGATGAGGAAGGCGTTCTGCCAACAAAACATACTCGTGGTCGAGCATGCGTATCAGGCGTTCTTCACACACGTACCGATCCCCCACTCCATAAATCGCATCGCTGAATTTCATGTCGTATGCCGACATGGTTTTTGCTACCGTACCACTTGCGCCCCCAACCTTGAAAAAATTAGCCGCCACTTCCTGGCCGGCACCAATCTCGGCAAATGAACCGTAGATGGCTTTGCTTAGGTTGATTCTCAGTGCTTTCTCCTGGGTAGTAAGCTTTCTGAACTCTTCCATAAAAACTGAATGTGCTCTAATTTACCTTTAATCATCAATCGTTGAAAGCAAACCATACTGATTTCTGGTAACGATTCATACATAGGTCATAACGTCGTACATATTCAAGCGTACGCGCTAAGGACCTCAATCGTTAGCAAAAGCTTCAAATGGCTGTTTTCGTCGAATAAACTACGCGAGGGGTTCTGGCTCAAAGCGTGAATATAAATGCGCACAACACGGTGTGCCCGCTCATGACTTTAAGCAAATTCACGGCCAATCGTATAACGAAATTGCTAGGCTAAAAATTTCAGACGGGCTGCTTCTTTGATTTCCTCCCATTCGTCGGGCGGCGGCGGCGTGCCTCGGTCAAATTCGGCAAGCAACCAACTAACGAGCTCCTTTTTCATTCCAAATAACTCCACTGCTTCTTCGCAAAAGGCAACCTCGTGGTCATCCACCACGCCATCGGCATACACCATCAGAATGAGGTCGTAAAGCAGATTCATTTTGTCGTCGTGATTGTCGGGGACCTTCAGATCGAATTTCTCATCTTTTTCAATGAGCTCCTTGACCTGGCGATCCTTTAAACCGTATCGCTTTCCGATCTTGTACAGCAACGCTTCTTCTTTGGGATGCATGGAACCATCTGATTTGGCCAGCGCCAGCAGGTTCTTGATGTGGGCCTTCTTGTAAGACAGGTATTGGCGTTCGAAGAAACCGATCATGGGGTAAACTTTGGGTTTACAAACTTAGACACTTGTTCGAAAAAGAGGGCGACGAAACTGTCATTTCTTCATCTCCTCTTCGCGGAGCGGCCGCCGGAGAATCTTCCCTACGTTTGACTTCGGCAGCTCCTTGCGGAATTCCACATGTCGCGGTACTTTGTATTTGGTCAGGTTCTCGCGGCAATAGATCATCAATTCGTTTTCTGTAAGACTTTCATCGCGTTTAACGACGAAGATTTTGATCGTCTCGCCTGATTTCTCGTCGGGCACGCCAATGGCTGCAACTTCAAGCACTTTCGGATGCCCGGCAACGACGTTTTCGATCTCGTTGGGGAACACATTAAAACCGGAAACCTTGATCATGTCCTTTTTGCGGTCGATGATCTTGAAAAAACCATCCGGATCCATGAATCCAATGTCCCCCGTACGGAACCACTGCCCTTCAAAAAATACCCCGGCATTATCGCTCCGCCAGTATCCTGACATCACCTGAGGTCCGCGCACGCAGATTTCACCGGTCTCCCCTTGTGCGAGTTTCTTTCCTTCCTCATCATATATGCCCAATTCCGTGGCTGGCAGCGGGAGTCCGATGGTTCCGAGCCTATGCTTTCCATTCAGTGGATTACAGCAAATTGCCGGCGACGTTTCGCTGAGCCCGTAGCCTTCCACGATGGGTTTGCCTGTAGTGGTCTCCCATTTCTTGGCAACGGCATCCTGCAGGGCCATTCCACCCGCAACAGAGCCGTGCAATGGGCCAAAGTCAACTTCTTTAAATTGGGCATTATTCATCAGGCCGTTAAAGAGCGTGTTTACGGCGGTAATGATCGTAACGCGATGTGTTTTTAGTTCCTTCACCAAACCTGGAATGTCGCGCGCGTTAGTGATCAGGAGATTCCGGACACCTGTTGAAAACATGAGCATTCCATTTACCGTAAGGGCAAAAATATGGTACAGGGGCAGTGCGGTGAGTATCGTGTTGTCGTCGGAGGCAGACGTATACGGTTTGAACCACTGCACAACGATAGCGTTATGCGCCACCAGATTGCCGTGAGAAAGTTGCGCACCCTTGGCAATGCCTGTCGTCCCGCCCGTGTATTGAAGAATCGCTAAGTCGGCCAGTTCGAGTGGCACCGCCTTAAACTGGCTGTTTGCGCCTTTTCGCATGGCATCCTTGAAGCGAATGGCCTGCGGAAGATTGTAAGCCGGCACCAACTTCTTGATGCGTTTCACCACGAAGTTTACCATGGCGCCCTTCAGAGATCCAAGCATATCACCGAGCTCTGTTATGATAATGTGCTTAATGGAACTCAGGTAAGGCACCTTTTCAAGGTTGTGCGCGAAATTGGCCACGATGACCAGCGCCGTTATTTCTGCATCCCGGAACTGATGATCCATTTCTCTTGCCGTATAGAGCGGATTGGTATTGACCACAATCAGGCCCGCCCGTACCGCACCAATAAACACAACCGGGAATTGCAGCAGATTGGGCATCTGGATCGCAATGCGCTCACCCTTCTTCAATCCCAGATCGTTTTGCAGAAATGCTGCAAAGTCGTTTGCCAGCTTGTCGAGGTGCCGATACGACAGCGTCACCCCCATATTCTCGAAAGCTATGCGATCGCCATACTTCGCACACGCCTGATTGATCAGGTCGGCGAGTGATGAGTATTCGTACAGCTTGGGTTCTTTTTCTACACCTTCAGGATACAGCTTATACCAGGGAAAATCTTTCATGATCACTAGGCTGTCGGGGATAACGCGAAACAGCGTTTTCAAAGCAAACGATTGTTTGCCAGCAAACCAAGAAAAAGTAGTTGGTACGTTCGGTAACGCCAGGCCATGGCCTGCGCCACAGGCCCAGACCTAAATAAAAAACCCCGTCACGCGAGCACATGACGGGGAGCTCTGAATAACTCATTAACCTAAACTGAGCTAGCTGTAGGGGAAGGATTCGAACCTCCACGGAGCGGTTAGGCTGGGCCCGATCCAGGTCAACAGTGATTATTTGTTGTCCTGGATCGGGAACTGGCTTTATCCCGTTTTCTCCACCCTCGAGACCGGAGGGCTTGTCTGCCTGTCCCGCCAAGGCGGGAACTATTTCAACACCCGACAAAGTAAGTACTTAGTATTCAGTCATAAGTCGCTAGTTGTTGGTAGTACTCTAGTACAGGACTCAAAGTACCAGCAACAACTCAGGACTAAAGACTCAGTACTAAAGACTAGCTGTAGAGGGAGGGTTCGAACCTCCACGGAGCGGTTAGTGCCAACGTTAATCAGCCTTTATCCCGTTATCTCCACCCCCGAGACCGGAGGGCTTGTCTGCCAAGTTTCAACACCCTACAATGTTTGTTTTTCCATCTCCGGCGGCTCGTCTCGCCTGCCTTCGTTGTGATTTCTTTAACAAAGTAACGCATAAACTGTCTTACGGAGCAATAAATGATTCGAATATTTGTATATTTTTCAATAATGTTTCATAATTTTGAATATTAGTCAAAACGCAAAAACAGACATGGCCGAAAATTATAAAGTTGAAAATTTGACCT